>ERZ791879.9-NODE-9-length-292841-cov-127.601111_pt1 | contig 292841 bp, 260 predicted proteins | sample MGYA00510162_ERZ791879 | MGnify/ENA primary metagenome ERZ791879 (study PRJEB30046, sample SAMN00792113) | human gut metagenome | study: EMG produced TPA metagenomics assembly of the A metagenome-wide association study of gut microbiota in type 2... | reverse complement strand
GATATAGAGGAACTTCCTATGAATCTGTATTTTTGTTAAGTGCAAGTGAAGCGGGACTAAGGAAAGTAAATGAAATGTATGTTCCAGAGCAATTACAGGCAGGTTTTTCAGATATGATTGACGAATATGTTCATTTTAATGAGTCGGCACGCGATTCTATCATGGAGAGAATGACACCGGATTATATGGTTGTCGGAATAGGGAGCAAAACAGAAGCTTATAAGTACAAATCAGAAATCATCTCCGATGAGAGAGCTTTCTATACGAATGAGAAGAAAGAGATAAGTGGTATCTGCAATCAGTTTTTAAATGGTAAAACAGATCAAAAATTATTTTGTAATGAGATGAAAGACCGTTTAAATGATTACTATGGAAGCAGGTATGAATTAAGGAATCAGCCAGAAGCTGTTGAAGGCAGAGTAAATAATATGCTGGACAAATTGCAGCATATGTTTGGCGTTTAATGTTGAAAAAGGGTTTGGAGACTAGCTATGAAGACAGTAACAGATGTAAACACAGTAAACCAGCTATTGACATATTCAAAGCAGGCAGAGGCAGGAATACACCAAAAAGCAATACAGATGTTGCTTGGAGCAGGAAAACACACTTATTACGACAGTATCCGTTTCAAGTGCATTTTTGGGGAATATGAAGCAGGGACATAAAAGATAGTAAATGTGATATGTAACATATAGTGTATTTAATACATATACAGCGGTATTGTAGATATTATCAGAATAAAGAGAAATAACTGAAATCCTATGTTTATAAATTGAGAGATGTCTTAATTATAAACATAGGATTTTGTTATATGGCAATATAATAGAAGAGTGTCAGGAAATACTTAGTGAGCAGGGGTGTAATGCTGATGAAAATAGCATCATGGAAATGTAGTAGTACTTTTAAATTAAAAAGGCTCTAAGATTTGATGTGAATTTTATAATGAATTATGTTTCCATATTTTTAAAGCAGTCTTTAGTGTAACTGGTATTTGTGTTATAGTAATGATAACAAAACATCAGGAAGTAAGAAAAAATGAGTGACAATAATACATTGGATTACTACAACCAGCATACAGCAGATTTTGTCAATACAACTCAAAATGTTGATTTCCATGAAATACAGGAACTTTTCTTATCGTTTTTGCCTGCGAAAGCAAAAATATTGGATTTTGGATGCGGCTCTGGAAGAGATACTAAGTATTTTATAGATAATGGATATGAAGTTGATGCAATGGATGGTTCAAAAGAATTATGTAAGGCAGCAACAAAGTACACTGGTATTCAGGTACAGCATATGCTTTTCGAGGATTTTAATGCCAGTAATACATATGATGGGATATGGGCGTGTGCATCAATTCTTCATTTAAAGAAATGCGAACTGCCTGATATGATAAAGCGGCTGTATCATGCACTTAAAAGAAACGGCGTGATATATATGTCTTTTAAGTATGGCGATTTTGAGGGCGTAAGAAATGGAAGGTATTTCACATATCTTACAGAGGAAAGTTTTGATATGTTGATGGAGCCTATAAATGGATTTAAGAAAGAAGAAATCTGGGTAACAGGTGATGTAAGGCAAGACAGGGGTACGGAGCAATGGCTGAATATTATACTTCGCAAGGTGACAACCATTTAATAGTTGAACAAAAATATTACAACATGCTGGATATAGAAGGATTTTCACAGATGATGAAAGATCCGTCATATTGTTATAAGTTCTACTGGCTTGAGGCGATTGTGCATCTGATTTCGGAAAATGTTTATCAGACAACATTTGATGAGATAATAGACGAAATGATATCAAATGCGTGGTATTCAGTAAGAGAGTTCCATATACATCTTAGTGGAATACAATCTGATGGAATGGTAAGGGACGGGCTTGAAAGGGCAGTAAATTTGTTATCTGAATACAGCAGCTTACCTGCTAATGCATCAAAAGTAGAAATAAAAAATGCAATCAAAGAATACAATAATGAACTTAAGGCGGTAAAGGAACAGCTTACAAATATGGTTCCTTATAGGGCTTTGTCAGGATTCTTTTCAAAAAGTGATGAGCCTGCAGACTGGGGAAGTGTAAAAAGACTGACAGCATATATTAAGAAGGTCAATCAGATAATTGTGCCATTACCTTATATTCTTGGAGACAGCAGCAAACTAAAGAAAGAAGTATATTTTAATCCGGACTGGTTATTGATGATACAGGATAATACAGTAAATATACTTGGATGGATTCAGTATGAAAAGGTTAAATGGCTGCAAAACAATAATCCAGAAGTACCGGGATTAATATATAAACTGGCACCTATGGATGAAAAGATGCGAAAGCTATCCCATGCAAGGAAACTGTGGGAAGGAATACTTGATGTATGTGAGGTAAGAGATGTATTTACAGGGAAGCCGGTAAATACTAAACAATATGACATAGATCACTTCATACCATGGTCATTTGTAATGAATGATGAGTTGTGGAATCTGATGCCAATGGACTCTTCACTCAATTCCTCTAAGAATAACAAGCTTCCTAAGTGGGAACCTTTCTTTGAAATATTTGCTGGCAATCAGTTTATTATGTATGAAAAAATATATGAAAAGCCGGAATTACATAAACTCTTTGAAGCTTGCTACAGAGATAATCTGCATTCTATATGGGCTGTAAGGGAACTGTATACTGCAGGAAAAGGTAAACCGGAGTTTTGCCATATATTAGAAAAGAATATGCAGCCAGTATATGATTCTGCGAGACGTCAGGGATATGAAATTTGGAATAGGGACAAAGTACAATAATATTTGAAAGTACGAGATAGACCAAATTACAGATGAAGAAATCAATATAGTTTTGAGTTGTTTGAGGATGCTTATATTAAGAGATGGTATAAGCTGTCAACTGATTTAAAAATCGATTAATTGTTAAAAGAGGTAATAATGCACATATATGTAGATGCGGATGCATGCCCTGTCATACGGATAGTAGAGAACATAGCTAGAAAATACAATATAGAAACAACGCTTATATGTGATACTAATCATGTGCTTACATCCGATTATAGTGATGTAGTCACAGTAAGCGCAGGGGCTGATGCAGTTGATTTTAAGCTGGTTAACTTATGTACGCGTGATGACATTTTTGCAGAGTCGTTTGAAAAACTTGTGCTGTTGGCACAGACAAAGAAAGGGTAATGTAAATGGGATTATTTAGTAAGAAAAAGATAATGCGTTCTTATGATAAAGATAGCAAAAGACCAGTAATTAAGGCCAGCATCTGCACTGGTGAACAGGTAGCTGGATTTAAGGATATTCATACAGGGAAGATAGAAGAGGTTATGCTGATTAGGAGTGAGGCAGACCTTGATAATTTCAAGAAAATGTACGGAATAAATGAAAAAATAGAAAAGGAATATTAAGATGAACATTCAGATATTTGGAACTAAGAAATGTAATGATACAAAAAAGGCAGAGCGTTTCTTTAAGGAGAGAGGTATTAAGTACCAGTTTATTGATATGAAAGAAAAAGGGTGAGTGTCGTCCGGTGGACGACTTGCTACGAACCGACCGAGCCGGAAGGCGAGACTGAGCAAGGGCGAATTTAATTCAGTTGCTCAGGTTAATGGTGGACTGGAAAATATGATTAACTGGGAAAGTAAGAGTAAAAAATTATGATAAAGGAAATAGAAGATAGAAGAAGCATAAGAAAATATAAACCAGATAGAGTTAATAAAACCATGATTGAAGATATGATATACAGCGCTACACTTGCTCCATCTGCTAAGAACAGACAGCCATGGAAATTTATCGTATATCAGGGAGATGAAAAAGACAAATTGGTTGAAGTAATGCAGCAAGGTATTAATGCAGAAAAGATCAGCCATAAACTAATGCCAGAATGGGTATTTGCAATACCAGATGCTGAGAATACTGTAAGAATCATGCAGGAGGCACCATGTCTAATTGCTGTGCTTAATACTAATCAGAAGACACCATTTTCTGGCATAGAAAATGAAAAGAGAATTGTAGAAATCTGTGACTCATTATCTATAGGTGCTGCCATTCAAAATATGATACTTACAGCAACAGGGTATGGATTAGGTACTTTGTGGATTGCAAATACATGCTTTGCATACAATGATCTTGTTGATTTTATTGGAACTGACTGCCAACTGACTGGATTGGTTGCGGTTGGAATTGCGGATGAATCTCCAGATAAAAGACCAAGAAAACCATTTGAAGATATAATTGAATTCAGGTAGATGAGAGATTTCTCAGTTTAAGAAGTTTATGGGGTCTGTCTCCAAGACACTCCAAGACACGTTAATTTGAATTGTTTATTTTCATAAAATGTGTTACAATCAAGTTAGTCACAACTAATTGTATTGTAAAAAAGGTAAATGTATGAGTGAAAGAATAAAACCTACTATCAGTGGCAGTGCTGAGACAATGCTCCAGAGCTTTTATGCCAGAGCAAAATATTCCAAAAGTAAACATAATAAATTCTATGATGCAAAGGCGGTAGAATTAGTCGACAAAATTGATTATGATTTTTCTACAGCGGCTAGGGATTCTACGATGGGGAAAGGGGTAATTGCCAGAACGGTAGTTTTTGATGAATTAGTAAAGAATTTTATAGAGAAAAATCCTGATTGTACGGTGGTTAATATTGCCTGTGGTCTGGATACGAGATTTTATCGCATGGATAATGGTAAAATCACCTGGTACAATCTGGACCTTCCAGAAACGATAGCAATCCGCAATCAGATTTTCGAGGAATCAGGACGTGTTTCTACGATAGGAATTTCTGCACTTGACCCTGCATGGTCAAAAGAAGTAAAAGTGCGGGGGAAAATGCTTTTTATCATTGAAGGATTATCAATGTATCTGACAGCAGAAGAAAACGGTAAGATATTAAAAATAATAAAGGACAACTTTGATAATGCATGTATTCTTATGGAATGTCTGGCAAAGGCATGGGTAAAGAAAGAAGGAATAGAAAAATCCATACAGCAAACAGGCTCAAAATTTGTCTTCGGTGCAGATCATTTTGAAGACCTAGGGAATATGACAACAGGGTATCATAAAATAAAAGATGATAATATTCTTCGTGGTATGGAGTTATTTTCATCTGCATACAGACTTTTGGCGTTATTACCGATTGCAAAAAAGGTTACGCAGAAGATTCTGATATTTGAAAAGGACGAACAAAGTATGTGAAAGAGTCTTTATACGTGAATGTAAAACCACACGTCTGATGTTAAAATTGAAATTTGACGGAGTGATAGATATGAAAATCCGAGAAGTGAATGAGAATAAAAAGCAATTTATAGCATTATTGTTATTAGCTGATGAGCAGGAAAATATGATTGATCACTATCTTGAAAAAGGTACTATGTATGTACTTGAAGATGGTAATGTAAAAGCTGAATGTGTCGTTACTGATGAAGATAATGGAATACTTGAAATTAAAAATATTGCAGTTGATCCTAAGAATCAAGGACAGGGCTATGGGAAAGCATTGATTGACTTCCTTGTAAGTAAATATGCAGATGAATATTCTATTTTGCAGGTTGGAACAGGTGACAGCCCGTTGACCGTACCGTTTTATGAAAAATGCGGATTTGTCCGATCTCACAATATTCCGAATTTCTTTACGGACAATTATGACCACCCAATTTATGAGTGTGGTGTACAGTTAATAGATATGGTATATTTGCAAAGATGTTTATAACTTCCAGTTTACCAAGCCCTTTGAGAGAGGAGAAATCCTTTTCTCAAAGGGCTTGGTAATTTTACCGACATTCGTAAACTACAAGTAAAAGCCAAAACCTCATATACTCTAATCACAGAGGAAGTGGAGGCTTTGATATGAGTAACAGCTTAGCGGAAGTACATCCCGAATTAATTGCCGATTGGTCGGAAAAGAATTTGCCGTTGACTGTTGTTTAGCACATTAAATGTTACTCCATTCCTCACATTAAATGTGGTAAATATTGTCTAAGTAAGAGAAGCTATGTCACTTTCGTCCTGAATTATCCTGAAGTTATCCGGCTTTTTATATGCGGGTTCATTCCCCAGCTCCTTAACAAGTTAAAACGGTAATGTTTTTCTTGTGCACAGTAGAGCACTATAGTATAATGAAACCAGTTTTTTTGCATAAGTTTAAAAGCTATAATAAGGAAATCGGCAAACCAGATGAAAGTCTGGGACGCAAAGCTACAGGGCCTTTAAAATGGCAGCCAGTTGTATGAAATGACGTGCACTGTCTGTTTGACAGTGTTTTTTTACGGAGTTATTTCACAGACGTAACAATAATGATTTTATCAGGAAAGAAATATGTAAAGTATGAAAAAGGCAAAACGTTGTCTGATAGCAGTGGTGTCAGTATTCCATGGATCTTGGTGAAGACTGGTCTAATAATGAAATCATCCAGGCTGTGGCAATCGGTGAGTTTACAAACCTGGATGGTATTGAATGGCGAAACGGTGCAGAGACTGCAGCGGATGAATTTTTGATGCGTTTACCCGTGCGGAAAGTTCCATTACAAACAAAATACAGGGAACCGGACTTGGTATGGCTATTACTAAGAACCTGGTTGAGGTAATGGGAGGTACCATTGATGTGGTCACTGAACAGTGACAAATGGATTTGATGCGGCAGTGCAATTTTATTAAACCAGGAGGTTGACAGGGAGATGTATAGAGAAATATATTTGACAGACAGGAGATTTAATATGATTTCGAGAGCAAAGAAATATGTGGCAGTATTACTGGCTTTTGTATGCGTGTGTATGATATTTTCTCCACAGACTGCATATGCAGCTGAGGACAGTTCGCAGCATGAAATTGTCAAAGTCGGTTTCTTTGCCATGGATGGTTATCATGTGATGGATGAAGAAGGCAACCGCAGCGGGTATGGCTATGATTTTCTTCGGCTGATGGCCCGTTATTGGGATGTAGATTACGAATATGTCGGACATGATAAGAGCTGGGATGATATGCAGCAGATGCTTGAAGATGGCGAGATTGATATGGTAACATCTCCCCGCAAAACACAGGAAAGAGAAGAAAAGTTTGATTTTTCACGTCCGATCGGAACCAATAATGGGATTCTGACCGTCCGCAGTGACAACAGCACGATTGTGGATGGCAATTACAGTACTTACAACGGTATGCGTGTGGCACTTTTTAATGGAAGCTCCGAGATAAAGAGTTTTGCGGATTTTGCAGGCAACAAAGGATTTACATATGATCCATTTTATTTTGATACGACAGCAGAGATGGAGGAAGCTCTTCAGAGTGGAAATGTTGATGCTATTGCTGCCAGTTCTCTGAGAAAAACAAACAATGAGCGTATCGTGGATAAATTTGACAGCAGCGATTTCTATGTCATGGTTAAAAAAGGTAATACAGAATTGCTGAATGAGATCAATTATGCAATCGACCAGATGAATGCAGTTGAGGGTGACTGGAAAACGACACTTCATAATAAAAATTATGAAAGCATAGAAACTAAGAATCTGGAATATACGGAGAAAGAAAAAAGTATTATTTCACAGTATTCCAAGGACAACCCGCTTCATATTCTGTGTGATCCGACCCGTTATCCATATTCTTATAATGAAAATGGTGAGATGAAGGGTATTATCCCGGATTACTTCCGTAAAATTGCAGACTATGCCGGGATTTCCTATGAGTTTCTTACACCTGCCACCAGAGATGAGTATATTGCCTATCAGAAAAATAAGGATATTACAGATATTAGCATCGATGCACGCCTGGAAACAGATAACTATGCTGAGACGAAAAAATGGGGGATTACTGCACCTTTCATTACGATGCAGCTTGCAAGGGTGACACGGCGTGACTTTGATGGAAAAATTAATGCTGTTGCTACTGTTGACCAGACAGTAGCAAATTCAATTGCAGATGCAATGGCACCCGATGCAGAAAAACTGATGTGCAGTACCCGACAGGAAATGATGGAAGCTGTCCGTAAGGGTAAAGCAGATGCTGCCTTCGTCTACTATTATATGGCACAGGCGTTTGTGAACAGTGACACTACGGGCACCATGACATATACTATGCTGGAACAGCCTACATTCACCTACCGTATGGTAATTTCATCAAATGAGAACCATGCGCTGGCTGGTATTCTGACGAAAGCAATGTATGCCATGCCCCAAAATCTTGTTGAAGATCTTGCAGCACAGTATACCACATACAAAGCAACAGATCTGACATTTGTTGACTGGATCCGTCTGTATCCTGTTGTTACTGTTTTGGTTCTTCTTATTTTTGGATTACTGCTGACTACTATGGCTGTGACAATGGCGCATCTTAGTGCAAGAAAAAAAGCTCAGAAGGCGGAACAGAAGAAAACTGAGGAAATGGCGGAACTGGCAGAGCATGCACAGGCTGCAAACAAGGCAAAAACAGCATTTCTGTCACATATGTCCCATGATATGAGGACACCGATGAATGCAATCATAGGATTTACCGGTATTGCAATGAAAAACAATCCGTCAGACGAAGTGAAAAATTGTCTGGAAAAGATTGACGAAAGCTCAGAGCATTTACTGTCGCTGATCAATGATATATTAGATCTGACCAGCATCGAAAGTGGAAAAGTGAATTACAATCCGGTACCGGCGGATGTGAAAAACATTACAGATTCTGTATTGGATATTACAAAAGGCTTTCTTACGAACAGGGATATCAACTTTAAGATTCAGCGTGAAGAAGCAAAGATTCCAAATGTACTTGCGGATCCTGCACGCCTGCGTGATGTGCTGGTCAACATTCTGAGCAATGCCGTGAAATTCACTCCGGATGGAGGGACGATTACATTTGAAGCCCGGTGTCAGGAAAAGGGTGGGAATGGATATATAAATATGCGTTACCGCATTTCGGATACTGGTATTGGCATGAGTGAGGAATTTACAAAAGAAGTTTTTGAGGAGTTTGCACAGGAAGATTCCGATGTGAGAACGCAGTACCATGGAGTTGGACTGGGGATGGCTATCGTAAAGAAGTATGTATATATGATGGGTGGAACCATTTCCGTGCAGAGTAAAAAGCATGAGGGAACCACATTTACTGTCGATATTCCTTTGGAAATTACAGATAAGGAATGTAATAAGTCAGACACAGGTTTTTCTGAAAAGGTAAATCTTACAGGTGTGAATGTCCTTCTTGCAGAGGATAATGAACTGAATGCAGAGATTGCTACCGTGCAGTTGGAAGAGTTCGGGATGAATGTAGAAAGAGCTGTGGATGGAAAGAATGCTGTTGAGATTTTCAGAAATCATCCGGAAGGCACATTTGATGTAATCCTGATGGATATCATGATGCCTGAAATGAATGGTTATGAAGCGGTAAAAGTAATCAGGGCAATGAATGACAGACCGGATGGAAAAAACATTCCTATTATAGCAATGACAGCTAATTCATTTGCAGAAGATGTTCAGGCATCACTGGATGCAGGAATGAACGCACATTTGTCAAAGCCGATTGTGATTGATGAAGTTATAAAAACGATTTTAAGGTATGTAGATAATTGATTAGCAGAGGTCCATAAATTGGTGGAATACAATTTTTAAGGAGAATAAGCTTATGAATATATTAGTATTAAACGGTAGTCCACACGTTAATGCTAATACGATGGCAATGGTAAATGCTTTTGCGGATGGTGCGAGAGAAAAAAATCATGACATTCAGACCGTTCAAGTTATGAAGAGCACTATAAATAGTTTCTAGGCAAAATCAAGAAAGAAAACTCAATAATAATTTCCACTTTTGGAACAAGAAATAGGTAGTAGTTAGGAGATAGAGAATTGGTAAGAGAAATGCTTCCTCACGCAGAAATATATGTACATGAGGATGACTGTACAAAGCAGATAGATGGCTTCATTGGATTGAATGATGACTATATCGAAGGTGTTTTTGTAAAAGAAACAATGCAATCAAAAGGTATCGGAAAACAACTTCTAAATCATGCAAAGGAATTCAAATCAAAATTAAAATTAAGTGTCTATCAGGAAAATGAGAAAGCAATCAAATTTTATTTACGTGAGAAATTTAGTATTCAATCCGAAAGTGTGGACGATAACACAGGCGAAAAGGAATTTATAATGGTATGGAATCGGTAGATTCATGTTTGTCTGATTCGCAATAATTTAATAAAGTAAACCTCCAAACTGATGTAAGATAAAATTAATCAGTTTATTGGCCACATAACGGTTTACAGATGCATCAATAGCGCCAGCCCCTAAACCATATGGAACTGCAAAAACAAATAACGTGGCATAAGATGTAGAAATAGAAAAAAATCACTTATATTTGTTATATAAATAAGGCAATATCATTGGCTCAAACTATGGGTGCATATTTAAATAGGTCTTGTGTTAATCGGTCAATGGGTATATGCTCATACTGAATATTAACCAAATCGGTCAACGGAGGCAGCTTATGAATGATAAATTTTATGCTTTGTCGGAAGAAAAACAATCGCAAATATTAAATGCTGCATATAAAGTATTTGCAACGAATCAATATAAAAAGGCACCAACCTCAGAAATTGCGGCAGAAGCTGGAATTTCCAAGTCACTTTTGTTTCATTATTTTCATAACAAGCAGGAGCTGTATATTTTTTTATGGAATTATGCAGCAGATTTAACAAAAAAATATATGTGTAAATATAAGGTATATGAAACAGATGATTTTTTTGAAATGATGCGTCGTGGTCTGATGGCTAAGTGTGCAGTGATGAGAAAATACACATTTTTGTCTCTGTTTTCCATTAATTCATACTTTGAAATGGAGCCGGATATTCAATCCATCATTCAACCTGATGTACAGGATGCTGCAAAAAAGACATTGGAAATGCTTTTGTCAATTTTGAATCTTGATTTAATCCGTAAGGATATAGAATTTGCTCGTATATATAAAGAAATTCTATATGCTTCAGAAGGAATGCTGAAGTATTGGTACAGAACAGGAAATTATGATGTAACAGCTTTTGAGCAGGAATATCTGGAAATGATAAATCATTGGGAAATGGTTTATGGAAAGGGGACGGAAAATGACCGAAAACAGTTATAAGACACCTTGTGGCTGCATCCATTATTTTGTAAATATAATAGACAAGCAGAAAACTACGTTAGTGTTTTTGCCGGGACTTACAGCAGATCACAGGCTTTTTGAGAAGCAGACAGAATATTTTGAGAAAAACCAGAATGTGTTTGTATGGGATGCACCATCACATGCATTGTCCAGACCATTTACGAATAATTACAGTTTATCAGATATGGCAGAATGGCTTTATGAAATCTTAGTAAAAGAAGAAATTTATAATCCTATCATTATCGGTCAGTCTATGGGTGGATACCTGGCTCAAATGTATATGGAATTATATCCGGATAAGATAAAGGGGTTTATCTCCATTGATTCTGCACCGCTCCAGAAGTCTTATATGACTGCAATGGAAATATGGCTTCTTGAAAGAGCAGAGCCATTATATAAGATATATCCATGGAAAGCACTTCTTAGGGCTGGTTCAAGAGGGTGTGCAGAGACGGAATATGGTCAGAAGCTTATGCGGAAAATGATGATGTCCTATGATTCAGAGCCTAAAGAATATGCAAGGCTTGCCGGTTTTGGTTACAGAATGCTTGCTGAGGCAATCAAAGCAGATCTGCCATATCATATTAGTTGTCCGGCATTACTTATCTGTGGAGAAAAGGATAAAGCGGGCTCAGCCAAAAGCTACAATAAAAAATGGCATCAGAGGGAAGGTTTACCGCTTAAGTGGATAAAAAATGCCGGTCATAATTCCAATACGGATCAGCCGGATGAAGTAAACAGACTTATAGAAAGATTTATCAGAGAAGTAGATAGGAAAGGAGTGTCAGGATGAAATTAAATATACAGTGGAAAAAAGTATTATATGGAATTATATTGATTGTTATTGGCATAATATTGGCTGCTCTTTATTTTACTGTGGCTGGAGATGGTATCAGAGATTTCATTTCCGGCATTATTGCAGTCATATCGGTATTGGTAATATTAGCAGGAACCTATATGACGTCAAGTGGAATTAAAAACTGTAAATGAATAATGCTTGCAAAGAATGTAAGTATGTCCTGGTTGATTGTAACTAGTATATGAGAGGTATATGATAATATTTTACAATGATTTTAGTTGACAGTCAGAAAATGAGATTATACAATTAATTCGACAAATGTTAAGAGTATATATTGGGTATATTAGATTGGTGTGTTCAATATATTTTCTTAATATACAATATATTAAAAGTGAGGTGACGATAATGGACGGGCATGATAGTCCTCGAATAGGGAACAATGACATAGATTATAAGCCGACAAAGCTATTGTCTGCGTTTCTTAAGGGACGTGTGCAATAGTCTGTTAAAGTCGCGTATTTTCTAATCTTAGTCATTGTTCTTGCCATAATGAAAGGAGAATAATGATGAATAAGATTCTATCAAATGTAGTTATACATAAGGATTATAGCAAGGATATTGTTAGAGTCCTTAGAAGTAGTAAATCTGATGAATTAATCCGCAGGAAGTTATCTAAATATCACGAGAATGATATAGCAGATGCAATTAAGCTTTTGGACAAAGATACAAGAATAAGGCTTTACAAGATTCTTGGTGTAGACTGGACGGCAGAGATTTTCTCATATCTGGAAGATACACCTGAATACATTGAAGAATTTATGACAGAATTATCTGTAGATGAGGCGGCAGATGTCCTTGAAAAAATGGATGCTGATGATGCTGTAGATATTCTTGATAATGTATCAGAAGAAGAAAGACAGGCACTTATATCACATATGGAAAAGGATGCCAAAGATGATGTGTGTCTGATTTATTCATATGACGATGATGAGATTGGCAGTAAGATGACTACTAATTTCATATGCATAAACAATAAGCTTACAATAAAGGAAGCTATGAAAGAGCTTGTTGCACAGGCAGAAGAAAATGATAACGTCAATACAATATATGTGGTTGATGATAATAACATATATTATGGTGCAATAGATTTAAAAGATCTTATTGTAGCAAGGGATTACCAGAAGCTTGAGGATATAATAAGTACATCATATCCATATGTATATGCTCACGAAAAGATGAGCGAATGTATCGAAGATTTAAAGGATTACAGCGAAGATTCAATTCCAGTATTAAATAAAGACAAAGAAATAATAGGTGCTATCACATCTTCTGATATCATAGAAGCGGTAGATGAAGAGATGAGCGATGATTATGCAAAGCTTGCCGGTTTGACAGAGGAGAATGACCTTACAGAGGGGCTTTTTGCAAGTATGAAGAAAAGGCTTCCATGGCTTATTCTGTTACTGTTCCTTGGTATGGGAGTATCATCTGTAGTTGGCATATTTGAAAATGTAGTGTCACAGCTTGCGATTATTGTATGCTTCCAGTCACTCATACTTGATATGGCAGGAAATGTTGGAACACAGTCACTTGCCGTTACAATCAGAGTTCTTATGGACGAAGATATATCAGCTAAGCAGAAGCTTGAATTTGTGTTAAAAGAGATGAGAATTGGTTTTGCTAATGGCTTGCTGCTTGGTTCTATGGCATTTATATTACTTGGAATATATATTACCCTTGTTAAGGGCAAGCCAGTACATTACGCATTTGCAATATCGGGCTGTGTAGGTGTATCATTATTGCTGGCAATGCTTATATCAAGTCTTATTGGTGTGCTTACACCAATGTTCTTCCATAAGATAAAGATAGACCCGGCTGTAGCTTCGGGTCCACTTATAACAACAATTAATGACCTTGTTGCGGTTGTTACATATTATGGACTGGCTGCGGTTGTGCTTATCGGTATGCTTCATATAACAGGATAAATATAAATTAAGAATATATATTAGAAATATAATTATAAAAATATAATATAGAAAGGAAGCGCACTATGAGTGATATATTAGATGTTATTAAGACAAGAAGAAGCGTAAGAAAGTATAAAAATGATATGGTTCCTGCGGAGATTATAGATAAAATTATTGAAGCGGGAACATATGCGGCTACAGGAAAGGACAGACAGTCGCCAATTATACTTGCAGTTACTGACAAGGAATTAAGAGATAAGCTTTCTAAGATGAATTCTAGAATAATGGGAAAGTCAGAAGATTTTGATCCATTTTATGGTGCACCAGTTGTGCTTGTTGTTCTTGCTGATAAGAGTATGCCTACATATATATATGATGGTACTCTGGTTATGGGGAATCTTATGCTTGAGGCACACGCACTTGGTGTGGATAGCTGCTGGATACATAGAGCTAAGGAAGAATTTGAGAGCGAAGAAGGCAGAGAGATACTTAAATCACTCGGCATAGAAGGTGATTATGAAGGAATCGGACATTGTATACTGGGTTATGTAGATGGAGAAGAACCTCAGTGTCACCCAAGAAAAGATAACTGGGTATACAGAGCATAGCTTTTAATATTTTGATGAAATTATACATTTAATAGTTTTGCAAATTGATATTTAACAGATAAAAATGCAGGAAAAAGAAATGGAAGAATAAAGAAACTGATAGAAAAGGAGATTAAGATATATGGTTAAACACGTTATATTGTGGAAGTTAAAGGAAGAACTTACAGCAGAAGAGAAGGAAAATGTAAAGGTAGGTATTAAGGAAGGTCTTGAAGGACTTGCAGGAAATATACCGGGTCTTGTAGATATAAAGGTTAATATCAATGGTTTAGCAACATCAACAGTAGATGTTATGCTTGATACAACATTTACAGATGCAGATGCTCTTAAGGCATACAGCACTAATCCGCTTCACGTTGCCATAGCAGATGGAAAGGTACGCCCATATACGGCAGTAAGATCCTGCCTTGATTATGAAGTGTAGAATTAATTATTGAATAGACTTCAGAAATTGAATCATAATAATTTTTAAAAATGGAAAAATAAAGTTATAGATTGACATGATTCATAAGGATATGCTATTATTTATCTATATGAATATATTAAAGACTGGGAAAGAGACTTCTTTTCATGGAACCTGACAGGAAAGTGATGCCACCGACTGAAAGCATACACAGGGAATTGTCAAGAGGAACACTCTGGAGTTGAATATCTGAATTATATCAATGCCCTTGGAATATGTTATGAAATGCGTATGCATGCAGCTGTTATAGACAGGCAGGTGATATATGTAGGTTATTACGTTGTACGCGTTAAGTACTTAAAGAGGAATGATAAGAAGCCTGAGTGGTTAAGTTATTGATGACAAGTTTCTAGATGACAGCTATTCAGAAGCGGATTTCGTTCAATGCGGGTGGTACCGCGGATAATTATGTATTATTCGTCCCGGAATGCTGGTAAGGCATTCCGGGATTTTTTGCGTGCAGATAACGATTGCCACTAAGTCACATCGTTACAGCCTTTGCAGAAAGCAGGAACAATATATTTATCAGCTGCAACAAGACACACATTAACAATATAAAGCAATCAGAAAGGAGCTATTATCAAGATGGCAAACATTTACAGAGATGTCACATTACAGAATGTAAGTGAGAACGACATTGGAAAGCAGATGAAGGTATCAGGATGGGTTGAGAACATCCGTGATCACGGTGGAGTTTCATTCATCGATTTAAGAGATATGTACGGAGTATTACAGGTAGTTATCCGTGAACCAGAACTCTTAAAGGGTATTAAGAAGGAAGAATGTATCAGTATCGATGGTATTATGGAGCAGAGAGATGAGGAAACTTACAATCCTAAAATTCCATCAGGAACTATTGAACTTGAAGCTAAGAAGATTACAGTATTAGGACAGGTTTACCAGCAGGTTCCATTTGAAATCCAGACATCTAAGGAAGTAAGAGAGGATGTAAGACTTAAGTACAGATACTTAGACTTAAGAAACCCTAAGGTTAAGGATAATATGGTATTCCGTTCAAAGGTTATCTCATTCCTTCGTCAGAAGATGACAGATATGGGCTTCCTTGAAATCCAGACACCTATTCTTTGTGCTTCATCACCAGAAGGCGCAAGAGATTATATCGTTCCATCAAGAAAATATAAGGGCAAGTTCTATGCACTTCCACAGGCACCACAGCAGTACAAGCAGCTTCTTATGGTATCTGGTTTTGATAAGTATTTCCAGATAGCTCCTTGCTTCAGAGATGAAGATGCAAGAGCTGACCGTTCACCAGGAGAATTCTATCAGCTTGACTTCGAGATGAGCTTTGCTACTCAGGAAGAAGTATTTGCAGTTGGTGAAGAAGTGCTTACAGAGACATTTGCAAAGTTTGCACCAGAGGGTTCAGTTGTAACACAGGCTCCTTATCCAATTATAAGCTACAAGCAGGCTATGCTTGAATTCGGTTCAGATAAGCCAGACCTTAGAAACCCACTTAGAATTATAGATTTGTCCGATTTCTTCAATAAATGTACATTCAAGCCATTTCAGAATAAGACTGTAAGAGCTATCAATGTTCACGCTAAGCTTTCAAAGGGCCAGCACGAGAAGCTTCTTAAGTTCGCTACAGGAATTGGTATGGGTGGACTTGGTTACCTTGAGGTTCTTGAAGACCTTTCATATAAGGGACCAATTGATAAGTTCATTCCAGAAGAACTTAAAGGCGAAATCAGGGAACTTGCAGGACTTCAGGCAGGAGATACTATTTTCTTTATCGCTGATAAGGAAGATAAGGCTGCATTCTTTGCAGGACAGATTCGTAACGAACTTGGCACACGTCTTGATTTAATAGAGAAAAATGCATACAGATTCTGTTATGTAAATGACTTCCCTATGTTTGAAAGAGACCCAGAAACTAAGAAGATTGGTTTCACACACAATCCATTCTCTATGCCACAGGGTGGTCTTGAAGCACTTAATACTATGGATCCACTTGATATTCTTGCTTATCAGTATGATATCGTATGTAATGGTGTTGAATTATCATCAGGTGCTGTGCGTAACCATGATATGCAGATTATGGTTAAGGCATTTGAAATTGCCGGATATGATGAGGAAGTACTTAAGGCTAAGTTTGGAGCACTTTACAACGCATTCCAGTTCGGTGCACCACCACATGCAGGTATGGCACCAGGTGTTGACCGTATGATTATGCTTCTTAGAAATGAAGAGAATATCCGTGAGGTTATTCCATTCCCAATGAGTGGTACAGCACAGGATCTTATGTGTGGAGCACCTAATGAGGTAACAGAACAGCAGTTAAGAGAGGTTCATATTAAGGTCAGAGATTAATATGAAAGAAAGGATGGTATGTTATGGCTAATGTGATTAGTGATGAAACTATCGAATATGTAGGTATTCTTGCTAAGCTTGAGCTTTCTGAGTCGGAAAAAGAGGATGCCAAGAAGGATATGGCAAGTATGCTTGATTATATAGATAAGCTTGGCGAGCTTGATACAACAGGCGTTGAGCCTATGTCACACGTATTCCCTGTTAATAATGTTATGAGGGAAGATGTTGTTACTAACGGCGATGGAAGCAAGGCTACACTTGCCAATGCACCAGAAGCTAACGAATATGGATTTATAGTTCCAAAGACTGTTGAATAAGAAAGGGAAATGCTATGAGTTTATTAGATTGTACAGCCGTTGAACTTGCTGCAAAGATTAAGGCAGGTGAAGTGACAGCGGTAGAAGCTATGCAGGCTGTTGTTGCTCAGATTGAAAAGTCTGAAGACAAGCTTAACTGCTATGTGACATTTGACAAGGAAAGAGCATTACAGGCAGCAGCTAAGGCTGATGATGATATCAAGGCTGGAAAGCTTACGGGACCTTTAGCTGGTGTACCTTTTGCTATTAAGGATAATATGTGTACAGAAGGCATGCTTACAACATGTTCTTCTAAAATACTCGGTAACTTTGTTCCAACATTTTCTGCTGAAGCAGTTATAAAACTTCAGGAGGCAGGTGCAGTTATTATCGGTAAGACTAATATGGATGAGTTCGCCATGGGCTCAACAACAGAAACAAGCGCATTCGGAGCAACTAAGAATCCAAGAAATACAGAGCACGTTCCTGGTGGTTCATCAGGTGGTTCAGCTGCAGCAGTTGCAGCAAATGAATGCTTTGCGGCACTTGGTTCAGATACAGGTGGTTCTATAAGACAACCTGCATCTTACTGTGGTGTTGTAGGTATGAAGCCTACTTATGGTACTGTCTCAAGATATGGACTTATAGCTTATGGTTCATCACTTGATCAGATAGGACCATTATGTAAGGATGTAACAGACTGTGCTACTATTATGGAGGTAATAGCAGCAAAGGATGATAAGGATTCTACATCAGTAAAGAGAGAAGATACAGCATTTACAAAGGCTTTAGTAGATGATGTTAAGGGACTTAAGATAGGTATTCCAAGAGATTACTTTGGAGATGGACTTGATCCTGAGGTTAAGGAAGCTGTTATGTCGGCAGCTAAGGTGCTTGAAGAAAAGGGTGCCATAGTTGAAGAATTCGACTTAAGCCTTGTAGAGTACGCTATACCTACTTATTATACAATAGCTGCCGCTGAGGCAAGCTCTAACCTTGAGAGATTCGATGGTGTTAAGTATGGTTACAGGACAAGTGAGTATGATGGTCTTCACAATATGTATAAGAAGACACGTTCAGAGGGCTTTGGACCAGAAGTTAAGAGAAGAATAATGCTTGGTTCATTTGTACTCAGCTCAGGTTATTATGATGCTTACTATTTAAAAGCATTAAGAGTAAAGGCTCTTATTAAGAAAGCATTTGATGAAGCATTTGCAAAGTATGATGTAATACTTGGACCTGTTGCACCAACAACTGCACCTAAGATAGGCTCATCTTTAGCAGACCCTATCAAGATGTATCTTGGCGATATATATACAATATCAGTTAACCTTGCAGGTCTTCCAGGAATAAGTGTACCTTGTGGAAAGGACTCTAAGGGGCTTCCAATAGGTGTACAGCTTATAGGTGACTGCTTTAAGGAAAATAATATAATACGTGCTGCATACTCATATGAGCAGGCACGAGGAAGATTTGAATAAGGAGGAGGTCAGGCAATGAAAGATTATGAAGTAGTTATTGGTCTTGAAGTTCACGTTGAGCTTGCTACAAAGACTAAGATATTCTGTGGCTGCTCAACAGCATTTGGTGGAGCACCTAATACACATACATGCCCTGTTTGTACAGGTATGCCAGGTTCTCTTCCGGTTCTTAACAAGAAGGTAGTAGAGTATGCTATGGCGGTTGGTCTTGCAACTAACTGCTCTATAACAAGAGACTGCAAGTTTGATAGAAAGAATTATTTCTATCCTGATAATCCACAGAATTATCAGATATCACAGCTTTATCTGCCTATATGCCGTGATGGACATGTAGATGTAAAGCTTGAAGATGGAACAGAGAAGTCTATAAGAATTCACGAGATTCATATGGAAGAGGATGCAGGTAAGCTTATACACGATGAGTGGGAGGATGTATCCTATGTTGACTATAACCGTTCAGGTGTGCCTCTTATAGAAATCGTATCTGAGCCAGATATGAGAAATGCAGAAGAGGTTATTGCTTATCTTACTAAGTTAAGAAATACTATCCAGTATCTTGGAGCATCTGACTGCAAGTTACAGGAAGGTTCTATGAGAGCTGATGTCAATCTTTCTGTAAGAGAAAAAGGCAGCACTGAATTCGGTACAAGAACAGAAACTAAGAATCTTAACTCATTTTCAGCTATCCAGAGAGCTATTGAGGCTGAAACAGCAAGACAGATAGATATAATTGAAGCTGGTGGACAGGTTGTTCAGGAAACAAGAAGATGGAATGATGATAAGGAATATTCTTATGCTATGCGTTCTAAAGAGGATGCACAGGATTACAGATATTTCCCAGACCCAGACCTTGTACCAATCCACATAAGCGAAGAATGGCTTGATACTATTAAGGAAGCACAGCCTGAGTTTAAGGATGAGAAAATGCTTCGTTATAAGGAAGAATTCGGAATTCCTGATTATGATATCAATATGATTACTGATTCTAAGAAGCTTGCTGATATATTTGAAGAAACAACAGCTTTATGCAATAAGCCTAAGAAAGTATCTAACTGGCTTATTACAGAGACTATGCGTATTTTAAAGGAAAAGAATATGGATCCTGAGGATATCGCATTCTCACCTAAGAGTCTTGCAAGAATTATTGAGCTTGCAGATGAGGGCTCTATTAACAGTAATGTTGCTAAGGAAATATTCGAGAAGATATTTGACGAGGATATTGATCCAGATAAGTATATTGAGGAAAATGGACTTAAGCAGGTTAATGACGAAGGTGCACTTAAGGCAACAGTTGAGAAGGTTATAGCTGATAATCCACAGTCGGTAGCTGATTATAGAGCAGGTAAGGAGAAGGCTATCGGATTCCTTGTAGGCCAGACTATGAAGGCTATGCAGGGTAAGGCTAATCCGGGAATGGTTAATAAGCTTTTAAAAGAGATGCTGTAGATTTTAGGAATATGTTTAACAAAGACGATGTGGAAAGCGGCAAGGTGCAGAGTGCGGCGGACGGCGGACGGACGATTGGAGAAATCGGCGGAAGCAACAAAGACACGTTTGCACTGAGTGTCGCTCGCAGCGGTACTAAAGCGCTAAAGGACAGCGCTTAAGTGCCGGCGGCTCCCCATCGTCTTTTTATGCTTCCGCCGGTTTCTCCAATCTGTGCGTTGGCGGACTGCGATGGTTGCGGGGCTGGAGGGGTGAACATATTTTGTTAAATGTATTTGGAGATAGACAGATAAACAGAAAGAGAGGGGGGTACCGCCTCTCTTTTTTGATGAAAATATACTAAAATATATATTTGGATTTATATGTTTGGGGTTATTCTGTGTGGGTTATTCCACTGTTTAGTGTGAATTATTTCACTTGGGTTATTAGGCTTGTGGGGGCTCGGTGTGTGAGCTGTAGTTGTCTACAGTGTCACCTATGACGGGTGACATTCCTACGAATTCACAGCCGTATGCGTAGAGGTCTGAGTTATCTACTGGCTGACAGCGGATGATTTTGACAACACAGTTTATTGGGTCTTTTTCATCATCTAACTGTAACACAGCATCAAAATAGAAATCTAAAGGTAAAATGCTTTTTGAGCGAAAGCCGATTCCACCTTTTGATATATCAGTTATATTTATAGGTGAGTCGAGATTTCTTATATTGATGTAATCCTGATTAAAAAGCTTAGACACATTTAATGTTAAATTCGCCTTGTGGCGGTTATAGCGTCTTTTTTCAATTCCATCATTCATAGTACAATCCTCCATCTACAATTGCGTATAATAATAATCTGAATACATAAAAAAGTTGAATAAATAAAACATATTGTATAAAGATTTTCTATAATAATACAATTTTTAAGAATAATATGCAAGTATTGTCTATTGATTTTGGTAGTGTACTGTTATATAATTTTTAGTTGTTGAGTGTATAATTAAATTCACTATTACTATAATTTAAAAGGATGGATGCGATCATGGAAAAGTTTAAGTTACTTTATGAAGGCAAAGTAAGAGAAGTGTATGATATAGGAGATAAGCTTGTTATAGCGGCAACAGATCGTATATCAGCATTTGACCACATTTTAAAGAATAAGGTCACAGATAAGGGTGCAATTCTTACTCAGATGTCTAAATTCTGGTTTGATTATACTAAGGATGTTATTCCTAATCATATGATATCTGTTGATGTTAATGATATGCCGGAATTCTTCCAGAATGAAAAGTATGCAAGAAGAAGTATGATGTGCAAGAAGTTAACTATGCTTCCAATCGAGTGCATCGTTAGAGGATATATAACAGGAAGTGGCTGGGCAAGCTATCAGAAGAATGGTACAGTCTGTGGAATTAAGCTTCCGGAAGGTCTTGAAGAGTCAGAGAAGCTTCCTGAGCCAATCTATACACCAAGTACTAAGGCTGAGGTTGGTGACCATGATGAGAATATCTCATTTGAGCAGAGTATTGAGGTATTAGAGAAGAAGTTCCCAGGTAGGGGTCTTGAATATGCAACTAAGATTAAGGATGCTACAATAGCACTTTATAAGAAGTGTGCAGAATATGCTTTAAGCAAGGGAATTATTATTGCTGATACTAAGTTTGAATTTGGTCTTGATGAGAATGGCGAAGTTGTAATCGGTGATGAAATGCTTACACCAGACAGCTCACGTTTCTGGCCATTAGAAGGATACAAGAAAGGACAGGGACAGCCATCTTACGATAAGCAGTTCGTTAGAAACTGGCTTCTTGCTAACCCTGATAGTGATTATCTTCTTCCAGATGATATCATTAACAAGACAGTAGAAAAGTACAAAGAGGCATATAAGCTTCTTACAGGTGAAGATTTCTAATTTGATTACATTGCTAATACGAATACTAAGACAGAGGTATATATGAACGACAGTTATATTGATGACAGAAAGCTTCACGAAGAATGTGGAGTGTTTGGCGCATATGACTTCGATTGCGGAGATGTTGCGTCAACGATATATTATGGCTTGTTTGCATTACAGCACAGAGGACAGGAAAGTTGTGGTATCGCTGTGAGTGATACAGAAGGCCCTAAGGGAAAGGTCCTTTCCCACAAGGATATGGGACTTGTGAATGAAGTGTTTAATTCTGAGAATTTAGAGAAGTTAAAGGGTAACATCGGTGTTGGACACGTCCGTTATTCTACAGCAGGAAGTTCTACAAGAGAAAATGCACAGCCACTTGTATTAAATTATGTTAAGGGTACACTTGGAATGGCACATAATGGTAACCTTCTTAATGCGGTTGAATTAAGGGAAGAACTTTCATATACAGGTGCTATATTCCAGACTACAATTGATTCAGAAGTTATTGCGTATTTAATAGCGAGAGAAAGACTTAATACACCTACGGTAGAAGAAGCTGTTAAAAATGCAATGAAGAAGATTAAGGGTGCATACTCACTTATAGTGATGAGTCCTAGAAAGCTTATCGGAGCAAGAGATCCATTTGGTTTCAAGCCTCTTTGTATAGGAAAGAGAGATAATACATATTTCTTATCATCGGAGACTTGTGCACTTGATACAGTAGGTGCTGAATTTATAAGAGATGTATTACCAGGAGAGATAGTTACGATAACTAAAGATGGGATACAGTCAGATACATCACTCTGCCAGAAGAATACAGCAAGATGTATATTTGAATATATATATTTTGCAAGACCTGACAGCAGGATAGATGGTATGGGAGTATATGAATCAAGAGTTAATGCTGGTCGTATACTTGCAAAGACACATCCAGTAGAAGCAGACTTAGTTGTAGGTGTTCCGGAATCAGGAAATCCAGCAGCACTTGGTTATTCTATGGAGTCAGGTATTCCTTATGGTAATGCTTTTATAAAGAATAATTATGTTGGAAGAACATTTATTAAGCCAAAGCAGGAGCAGAGAGAGTCAAGCGTTAAGGTTAAACTTAACGTGTTGAAAGAGGAAGTTGCAGGCAAGAGAGTGGTTATGATAGATGATTCTATTGTAAGAGGAACAACAAGCCGCAGAATTGTTAATCTTTTAAGACAGGCAGGAGCTAAGGAGGTACATGTAAGAATAAGTTCTCCAGCATTCCTTCATCCTTGCTATTTTGGTACTGATATACCATCAGAGGATCAGCTTGTAGCATCAGGAAGAACAGTTGATGAAATCTGCAAGTACATAGAAGCAGATTCTCTTGGCTATCTTGAAACAGATAAATTAAGTGAAATGATATGTAATCAGACAGGCTTCTGCGATGCCTGCTTTACAGGTAATTATCCAATTGAACCACCAGAAATAGATATTCGTGGCGAGATGGGTTAAAATAACTGGATTGGGAGGGTAAAGCCCTCCCTTTTTGTGTAATATGGAATCGCGGTAGAATTTACTGTTACGTAAAAAAGCACTATATGCCGATGATATACATTCATGCGATGATATGGTTTGTCACAAACGACTATGCTTGCTATTGGAATATGCTTTGCACGTTTTTTAAAATTTCAATATTAATACCGGGGAGAATAATTAATGAAGAATAGTAGTCAGGATAATAATTACAAGACTAATAATAATCAAGATGATAAACAGAATAATAATCAAGAGAATAATGATAAGGACAGATTAATTAAACAGATAAAATTTATAGAGGAGATTGATAAAGAGAAACTTATAGGAAGACAGACATATCTTGCAGATGCTTCAAGGAAAGAAAATGATGCTGAACACGCGTGGCATATGGCAATTATGGCGGTGCTGTTAAGCGAGTATTCTAATGAAAAGATTGATGTGTTAAAGACTATGACAATGCTTCTTATACACGATATAGTAGAGATTGATGCTGGTGATACTTATGCATATGATGAGGATGGCAAGAAGACGCAGAGGCAGAGAGAATTAACTGCTGCAGACAGAATATTCGGACTTCTTCCAAGTGATCAGGCTGGATATATGAGAGGGCTTTGGGACGAATTCGAGGAAAGAAAGACACCTGAGGCAAAGTTTGCAAGGACGCTTGATAATATACAGCCTGCAATGCTTAATAATGCTTCGGGTGGAAGAAGCTGGGAAGAAAAAGGTGTTCATTTAAACCAGATACTTAAAAGGAATGAGAATACTAAAGATGGTTCAGAGACTTTGTGGGATTATGCGTATAACAATTTTATCAAGCCAAATGTTGAAAAGGGAAAAATAAAAGAGGACTGACATCATATTGAATGAATAGAATATATATGGTACAATCTAATAAGTAGTGTTCAGTATATTCTATATATGCTGTATTGATGGTTAATAATAGCCGGCTACAATTATAAGAATTATGACAATTTAAGAAAGGCGGATTGCAGGAATGAACGACAGATATCAGACACCACTTGCAGAAAGATACGCAAGCAAAGAGATGCAGTACATTTTCTCTCCAGATATGAAGTTTAAGACATGGAGAAAGTTATGGATTGCATTAGCTGAAACAGAGGCAGAATTAGGACTTCCAATCACACAGGAGCAGATTGATGAACTTAAGGCTCATCAGGATGACATTAACTATGAAGATGCGAAGAAGCGTGAGAAGGAAGTACGTCACGATGTTATGTCACATGTATATGCTTATGGTCTTCAGTGTCCTAAGGCTAAGGGAATAATTCATCTTGGTGCTACATCTTGTTATGTTGGTGATAATACAGATATCATAATTATGACAGAGGGCTTAAAGCTTGTTCGTAAGAAGCTTGTTAATGTTATTAACGAACTTTCTAAGTTTGCTGACAAATATAAAGCACAGCCTACACTTGCTTTCACACATTTTCAGCCAGCACAGCCAACAACAGTTGGAAAGAGAGCGACATTATGGCTTAATGAATTAGTTATGGATTTAGAAGATCTTGACTATGTATTATCAACAATGAAGCTTTTAGGCTGTAAGGGAACAACAGGTACACAGGCTTCATTCCTTGAATTATTCAATGGAGATCAGGATAAGATTCGTCAGATAGATAAGAAGATTGCCACAAAGATGGGCTTTGAGGCGTGTGTTCCAGTATCAGGACAGACATATTCAAGAAAGGTTGATACAAGAGTTCTTAATGTTCTTGCAGGCATTGCTGCATCAGCACATAAGTTCTCTAATGATATAAGATTATTACAGCACCTTAAGGAAGTTGAAGAACCATTTGAGAAGTCACAGATAGGTTCATCAGCTATGGCATATAAGAGAAATCCTATGAGAAGTGAACGTATGGCTTCACTTGCAGATTATGTACTTTGTGATGCCATTAACCCAGCTATAGTATCAAGCACACAGTGGTTTGAAAGAACACTTGACGACTCAGCTAATAAAAGACTTTCTGTACCAGAAGGCTTCCTTGCAGTTGATGGAATACTTGATCTTTACCTTAATGTTGTTGATGGACTTGTTGTATATGACAAGGTTATTATTAAGCATATGATGGCAGAGCTTCCATTTATGGCTACAGAGAACATTATGATGGATGCAGTTAAGGCTGGTGGAGACAGACAGGAACTTCACGAAAGAATAAGAGAACTTTCAATGATAGCTGGCAAGAGAGTTAAGCAGGAAGGTCTTGATAATAATCTTCTTGAGCTTATTGCAGATGATCCAATGTTTGGGGTTACTCTTGAAGAGCTTCAGGCTAAGCTTGACCCAATTAAGTATGTTGGACGTTCAAGAGAGCAGGTTGATGAATACCTTGCAGATGTTATTAAGCCAATACTTGATGATAACTCAGATATACTTGGTCTTACAGCTCAGATTAATGTATAAATTGTATATATCAGATTGAGGTATATATCAGATAAATGTATATATAAGTAACATTGTCAGGTTAAATAAGAACTATAATTATAATAATGACTGCTGCATTAAATGTATATGAATATGTGGCGGTCATTATTATTCATATTGAATGCACTGGTATAAAAGTCTGTAAGTGCCGCAAAACAAGCCATTTTTTCTACGGATAATAAAAAAAGAAAAAATTGTATTTTTTTTGCGTTTTTTTGAAAAAAGTAGTTGACAAATAGTGCATTTTAATATTATAATAGCGAAGCAGTGTTCGTGAGACACGAAACACTAACAAAGCGAACGGGATCTTAGCTCAGCTGGGAGAGCATCTGCCTTACAAGCAGAGGGTCACAGGTTCGAGCCCTGTAGGTCCCACTTAGGACATTAAGTCCTAATGTATGTGGTTTGCATACAATATAATATATGGCGAGATAGCTCAGTTGGCTAGAGCACACGGTTCATACCCGTGGTGTCGTGGGTTCAAATCCCTCTCTCGCTACTACTGTAAAAGAACGCGTTTGCGTTCTTTTTTTTATGTAATTTTATTACAAAAATAGTGGTTTCATTGTGCAGTATCTGTGGACTGATTGTGAAATGTGCACAAGCAAAATATGTTATTATTGTAAATATCGGTGAAATTACATAAAACATCTTGAAAAATCAAATACAATATGCTATTTTAAATACACCATTACAAATACTTTTTACAAGATTATTTTTTTTCATATTGAATTCATCAATTATTTTAATTATAGGTGAATTCTCCCTCCTTTCATCATAGCATAAGCAGCTATGAATTTTGCCCCTTATGAGAGAACGGCTCATAAGGGGATTTTTTTATGTAATAGGAAATTCTATTAGAATTTCCTATTACATAAAAGGCACTATGTGCCGATGATGCGCACTCGCACGAAGAAGTAGTTTGCCGCAAGCGACCGTGCTCGGCGCAGGAATGTGCTTTGCACATTCTTTTTATTTATAAAATGGTAATACTTTGCATCTTGACATAATGCGTGTTATTAAGATAAATTATAATTAAGTTCAACAACACTAACTGCAATTAGAGAGGACGTATCGATGATAAAGAAACAATTAATTCAGACAATACCTGAGAGTAAAAAATATATAGCAGGAAATGTCATATTCCAATGGCTGGCTCTGGTTTCTAATATTGTGCTTATGACGATAATAACAACATTTATTGCGGGCCTTATAGACGGTGGCAGTGGAATAGGAAAATATAATTTTTCTAGTATGGCAGCTATGGTGATAAGTCTTATAGTATGCGTTATTGTAAGGGCAGTTTGTAATATTGGTTCATCAAAGATGAGCTATCTGTCATCTAAGACAGTAAAGAGAAATTTAAGACAGATGATATATGAAAAGCTTCTTCGTATGGGAGCATCATATAATGAGAAGGTTAAGACATCAGAACTTGTACAGGTTACAGTTGAAGGTGTAGACCAGCTTGAAACATATTTTGGAGCATATATGCCCCAGTTTTTTTATGCTATGCTTGCACCGCTTACATTATTTGTTTACATATGCACTATAAATGTGGTTTCGGCAGTAGTTCTGCTTATATGCGTACCGCTTATACCAATATCAATTGCATTTGTGCAGACCTGGGCCAAGAAGCTTTTATCTAAATACTGGTCACAATATACAGCTCTTGGCGACACATTTTTGGAAAATCTTGAAGGGCTTACAACTTTAAAGATATATCAGGCAGATGATTATAAGAACATACAGATGAACGAGGAGTCAGAAAAGTTCAGAAAGATAACAATGAAAGTGCTTACAATGCAGCTTAATTCTATTACAATAATGGATTTTGTTGCATATGGAGGAGCAGCTCTTGGAATTATTCTTTCTGTGACGCAGTTTAGGGCTGGTAATATTAATCTGGCAGGCTGTCTTCTGATTATACTTTTATCAGCGGATTTTTTTATTCCAATGCGACAGCTTGGCTCATTCTTTCATATAGCTATGAATGGAATGGCGGCAAGTGATAAGATATTTAATTTTCTTGCACTTGAGGAAGAGGATAAAGGAAGCAATGAGTTTCCGGCCAATGAAAATATAGAATTAAAAAATGTACATTTTTCGTATGAGAAAGACAGGGAAATTCTTAAAGGTGTTGATATGACATTTTCTGATAAGAGCTTTACAGCGATTGTCGGTGAGAGCGGCTGTGGTAAATCAACGCTTGCAGGAATACTTATGCACCGCAATAAGGGTTATACAGGAGATATCAGGATTGGAAGTGAGAAGCTTTCTGATATAAGCGAGGCTTCACTAATGCAAAATGTTACATATATAAGTCATCAGAGCTATCTGTTTAAAGGTACGATAAGGGATAACCTTATTGTTGCTTATCCGGAAGCGACAGATGAGCATATGTTAGATGTTCTTAAAAGAGTTAATCTATATGACTTTGTTATGTCTGATGGCGGACTTGATATGAAGCTTAATGAACAGGCTTCTAATCTTTCGGGTGGACAAAGGCAAAGACTTGCACTTGCAAGGGCACTTATGCATGACAGAAAAATATATATATTTGATGAGGCAACTTCTAACATTGATATGGAGAGCGAAGACGATATTATGAGAGAGGTGCTTAATCTTGCAAAGACTAAAACGGTGATTCTTATATCTCACAGACTTGCTAATGTAGTTAATGCAGACAATATATATGTGCTTGAAGCTGGCAGAGTTGCAGAGGCTGGAAAGCATAATGAGCTTTTAGCAAAAAATGGAGTATATTCAAGATTATGGAATGTACAGTATGAGCTTGAGAATTACGGTTTTAAAGATAATGTTGAAAAAAGAACATCAGGAAATGAGGCATAAATATGGGCAAGGTGGATAATAATAAGCATATTGTTAATAGTTCAGACGGAAAATCCGGACGTAGTGGATTAAATGTAATGTTAAGGCTTATAGGTCTTGTAAAACCGCTTGCTGGTTATATGGCGGTGGCAATTCTTATGGGACTTGCAGGACATTTATGTGCTTCTTTTATAACAATATTCGGTGGTTATGCAATACTCGATGTATCAGGGTATGATACAGGACTCACACTTGGTGTGATATTCGTGTGCGTAATTGTGTTCGCACTTGTAAGGGCAGGTTTCAGATATGCAGAACAGTCGTGTAATCATTTTATAGCATTTAAGTTACTTGCAATAATAAGAGATAAAGTATTCAGGGCATTAAGAAAGCTTTGTCCAGCCAGGCTTGAGGGCAGGGACAGAGGCGACCTTATATCTATAATAACTTCGGATATAGAGCTTCTTGAGGTGTTCTACGCACATACAATATCACCTATTGCGATAGCTGTATTGTATACAATAATTATGTGTTGTTATATAGGCTCATTTCACTGGTCGCTGGCACTTATTGCACTTATAGCATATATATGTGTAGGTGTTGCGATACCGCTTATTGCATCTAAGGCAAGCGGAGATGATGGTTTAAGATACAGAACTAAGTCGGGAGAACTCAGCAGCTTCGTACTTGAAAGCCTAAGAGGTGCTTCTGAGACAATACAGTACAGTAATGGCACTAAACGACTTGAACTTATGAATGGCAGGTCGGATGATTTATCAGAAGATGCAAGAAGAATGAAGAATGTGTCTGGTGTTAATACAGCGGTTACTAATGTGTGTATACTGGTATTTGACATAATTATGCTTCTTGCAGGTGTTAAGCTTTATTATGCCGGTATTATAGGCTTTGATGGTGTACTCCTTACTACTATTGCATTATTCTCATCATTTGGACCGGCAGTGGCGCTGGCGGCGTTAGGAAGTACATTGCAGAGTACATTTGCGGCAGGTAACAGAGTTCTTGATATATTAGATGAAGAACCGGTTATAGAGGAACTTACGGGTAATAAAGAAATTGAATTTGAAGGTATTAATGCGGAAGATGTTACATTTGCCTATGGACAAGAAACTATACTTGATAATTTCAGTATTGATATTAAGAAGGGTGAAATAACTGGAATAATAGGAAAGAGCGGAAGTGGAAAGTCAACGCTCCTTAAGCTGTTTATGCGTTTCTGGGATACAGATAAAGGAAGAATAAGTATTTCAGGCAGTGATATTAAGAATATTAACACTTCTAACTTAAGGGATATGGAAGGTTTTATGACACAGGATACACATCTGTTTCACGACAGCATAAAGAACAATATAAGAATTGCAAAGCTTGATGCGGCAGATGAAGAAATTGTGAATGCCTGCAAGAAAGCTTCCATACACGATTTTATACAGTCGCTTCCACAGGGCTATGATACACCTGTAGGAGAATTGGGAGATACACTTTCGGGAGGAGAGAAACAGCGTATAGGACTTGCTAGGGTATTTCTTCATAATGCACCTTTAATACTCTTAGATGAGCCTACAAGCAATCTTGACAGTCTTAACGAGGCGGTTATCCTTAAATCGCTTAATGAGGAAAGACAGAATAAGACGGTTGTGCTGGTGTCACACAGACAGTCAACTATGAGAATTACGGATAAGATATATTCCGTAGAGAATGGGCGAATGAGTTAATAATTATGAAAAAGACAGATATTAATAAAAAGAGAGAAAAAGAGAAGCAGATGGTTTCTTATATGATAGCGTTATATTGTAAGAAAAATCATCATAATAAATATAATAAGGGCAGTATCAATAAAAATGGCTTGTGTGCTGAGTGTCAGGAGCTTGCTGAGTATGCAGGATTAAGAAGTGATAAATGCCCATTTATGGAAACTAAGACATTCTGTGCTAACTGCAAGGTACATTGCTATAATCAGGAGATGAGGGGAAAGATAAAAGCAGTAATGAGATTTTCAGGACCGAGAATGATGTTTCATCATCCGGTTGCGGCTATTCATCACATTGTTTCAACAATGCGTGAGAAGAGAAGGCTAAGAAAGGAAAGTGAATATTAAATATGAGAATTGAGGCGGTATATGGAGTGTTAATTCCTTTATTGGGAACAACACTAGGAGCAGCTTGTGTATTTTTTATGAGGAAGAATATGAAAGATGGGATACAAAGAAGCCTTACAGGCTTTGCATCCGGAGTTATGGTTGCGGCTTCCGTATGGAGTCTGCTTATTCCGTCAATTGAACAGTCGGAAAGTATGGGAAGGTTTGCGTTCGTGCCGGCACTTGTCGGTTTATGGGCTGGTATGCTGTTCTTGCTGCTGCTTGATAATATAACGCCTCATCTGCATATTAATAGTGAGGTTTCGGAAGGACCAAGAACTAATCTAAAAAAAACGACTATGCTTGTCCTTGCAGTGACAATTCATAATATACCTGAGGGAATGGCAGTTGGTGTTGTGTATGCGGGCTTTCTGCTTGGTAATTCAGGAATTACAGCAATGGCGGCACTTGTGCTGTCGATTGGAATAGCAATTCAGAATTTTCCAGAGGGAGCTATTATATCAATGCCGCTAAGAGCTAACGGGCTTGGCAGGGGGAAGTCATTTCTGTATGGATTTCTGTCAGGCGTGGTTGAACCTGTAGCTGCATTCGTAACGATACTGGCAGCAGGAATAATTACACCTGCAATGCCATATTTTTTAAGCTTTGCGGCTGGAGCTATGATATATGTTGTAGTAGAAGAGCTTATTCCGGAGATGTCACAGGGGAGACATTCTAATATCGGGGTAATTGCATTTGCGATAGGTTTTGGAATAATGATGATGTTAGATGTGGCATTAGGATAAATGTGTATTAGGAACTTGTAAATGTTACTAAAATGTGGTTTACTTATAAGGATATGATATTGATAGGCTTATGCGTACTGAGAAAGGTATGGTTATTAGATGAGAGTTGGATTGGGTTATGATGTTCATAAGTTAGTTGAAGATAGAAAGCTTATAATCGGTGGAGTAGAGATTCCTTATGAGAAAGGATTGTTAGGTCATTCAGATGCGGATGTATTATTACACGCAATTATGGATGCACTTTTAGGTGCTGCGGCACTTGGAGATATAGGAAAGCATTTTCCAGATACAGATGATGCTTACAAGGGCATATCAAGCATTAAGCTTTTAGAGAAAGTCGGTGAGCTTCTTGATAAGAATAATTATATAATCGAGAATATAGATGCTACAATTATTGCACAGAAGCCTAAAATGCGTCCTTATATAGATACCATGAGAGAGAATATTGCAAAGGCATTAAAGATTGATGTTAACTGTGTTAATGTAAAGGCAACAACAGAAGAAGGTCTTGGCTTTACAGGAACAGGTGAGGGGATATCCTCACAGGCTATATGCAGTCTTATGTCAGTGTCTAATTATATATATGGTGATTCGGATATGACTAACTGTTGCAGCGGATGTGATGGATGTGCTGCAAGAAGAACACAGGAGTAAGTCTGGTCAAAGGATTACAATTGAGTAATTATTAGGAATTCAGCATATCTGATTGTGATTAAATATCATATAATAGATTAAGATTAATTAGTTAGGAAGTTATCAGATATGAAATATTTAGATTTTATAAAGCAGGAAATGGCTGTTATTATGGATAGGGATCCTGCGATTAAAAGTAAAATGGAGGTGTTCCTTTATCCAAGTTTCTGGGCATTATTAAAGTACAGAAAAGCCCATAAGCTTTATGAGAAAGGGCATTTCTACAGAGCAAGAAAGCTGTCACAAAGAACAGCAAGAAAGACAGGAATAGAAATCCACCCAGGTGCAACTATTGGCGAAGGGTTATTTATTGACCACGGACATGGTGTTGTCATCGGTGAAACTGCTATTATAGGAGATAATGTAACACTCTATCAGGGAGTTACGCTTGGTGGAACAGGTAAAGAGCAGGGCAAACGTCATCCGACACTTGGAAGCAACATAATGGTTGGTGCAGGTGCTAAGGTATTAGGTTCTGTGACTATAGGTGATAATTGTAAGATAGGTGCAGGTTCAGTAGTACTAAAAAATGTGCCACCTAACTCAACAGTTGTAGGCGTCCCTGGCAGAGTTGTTATGAGAGGTGATGTAAGAGTGCTTGAAGATCTTGACCAGATACATCTTCCAGACCCGGTTATGAGCGATATAGAATATCTTAAGGAGCAGAATAAGAAGCTTAAGAAACGTATCGCACATCTTGAAAATCTTGTTAATGAGCCAAGAAATATAGAAGAATAGAAGATTAATTTTACCGACATAAAGAAAGGACTAAAGTTATTATGAAGATTTATAATACACTTTCAAGAAGTAAAGAAGAATTCGTGCCATTAGAAGAAGGCAAAGTTAAAATGTATGTATGCGGACCAACAGTGTATAACCTTATACATATTGGTAATGCAAGACCTATGATAGTGTTTGATACAGTAAGAAGATATCTTGAGTACAAGGGATATGATGTTAATTATGTATCTAACTTTACAGATGTGGACGATAAGATTATTAAGAAAGCTATCGAAGAAGGAGTTACAGCAGAAGAAATCTCTAAGCGTTATATTAAGGAATGTAAAAAGGATATGGCTGGAATGAATATTAAGCCAGCAACAACACATCCTCTTGCTACACAGGAAATTGACGGTATGATTGATATGATAAAGACACTTATCGATAAAGGTTATGCCTATGAGAAGAATGGTACTGTATATTACAGAACAAGACGTTTTGAGGGTTATGGAAAGCTTTCTAAGAAGAATATAGATGATTTAGAGGCTGGACATAGAGATGATGCACACAAGCTTAAGGTATCAGGTGAAGACGAGAAGGAAGATCCACTTGATTTCGTATTATGGAAGCCAAAGAAGGACGGAGAGCCTTATTGGGAGTCACCTTGGAGTGAAGGACGTCCGGGCTGGCATATAGAGTGTTCTGTAATGTCTAAGAAGTATCTTGCAGATGAGATAGATATTCACGCAGGCGGTGAGGATTTAATATTCCCGCATCATGAGAATGAAATTGCACAGTCAGAAGCTGCTAACGGGGTTCCGTTTGCCAAGTACTGGATGCACAATGCATTCCTTAATATTGATAATAAGAAAATGTCTAAGTCATTAGGTAATTTCTTTACAGTAAGAGATATTTCAAAGGAATATGATTTACAGGTATTAAGATTTTTTATGCTTTCAGCACATTACAGGAATCCTATTAATTTCAGCCATGACCTTATGGAAGCAGCCAAGAACGGTCTTGACAGAATAATTACAGCAGTTACTAATCTTACACATCTTGAAAAGAGTGCTAAAGATAGTATTATGACAGAAGATGAAAAGAAGGTAATAGCTTCAACTAAAGACATTTATGGTAAATTTGAAGCTGCTATGGATGATGACTTTAATACAGCCGATGCAATATCAGCTGTATTTGAATTAGTTAAGCTTGCTAATTCTAATTCATCAGAGGACAATACTAAGGAATATATAACAGCAGTTAAGGAAAGTATTGTTACACTTGCTGATATCTTAGGACTTAAGGTTGTTAAGGAAGAAGAACTTCTTGATGAAGATATAGAAGCACTTATCGCAGAAAGACAGCAGGCAAGAAAAGATAAGAATTTTGCAAGAGCTGATGAGATAAGAGATGAACTTACGGCTAAGGGAATTATTCTTGAGGATACAAGAGAAGGTGTCAGATGGAAGAGAGCATAAAAGATAACCTGACAAGTGATATATGGGATGTACTTGGACTAAAAAGCGTAAGTCCAAGACAGCTCTCCCCACTTGTTCTTGCGTATATAGGCGACAGTATATTTGACTTAGTAGTAAAGACTAAGATAGTTGCCGCTGGCAATACGCAGGTTAATAAGATGAACAGGGTGGCAAGCAGTATTGTCAAGGCTGAGTCACAGTCTAAGATGATAGGCTATCTTGAAGATAAGCTTACAGAGGAAGAAGAAAGTGTATACAAGAGAGGCAGAAATGCCAAATCCTACACATCAGCCAAGAATGCTTCCATAAGTGATTACAGAAGGGCGACAGGCTTTGAGGCACTTATGGGTTATCTATATTTGTCAGGGCGGTATGAAAGAATGTGCGAGCTTATTAAAGATGCACTTGACTGGCTTGAAAATGATAAGAAACGGGCATAAAAGAAAGGTTAGAATTCATAAATATGAGATATAAGGAATTAACATTTGAGGGACGTAATGCAGTCCTTGAGGCATTTCGTTCTGGAAAGACAATTGATAAGCTGTTTATTCTTGATGGCTGTCAGGATGGTCCTATAAAGAGTATTGTAAGAGAAGCTAAGAAGACTTCAACAATAATTAGCTATGTGGACAAGGAAAGACTTGACAGACTTGCTAATACAGGACACCATCAGGGCGTTGTTGCAATAGGTGCAGCTTATGAATATGCAGAAGTTGAAGATATATTAGAAGCTGCAAGAAGCAAGGGCGAAGCACCGTTTATATTCGTTCTTGATGAGATTGAAGATCCACATAATCTTGGTGCGATAATAAGAACAGCTAATCTTGCAGGAGCACATGGTGTTATTATCCCTAAGAGAAGAGCTGTAGGACTTACAGCGACAGTAGCAAAGACATCAGCAGGTGCAATTAATTACACGCCAGTAGCCAAGGTCACTAATATAGCCAACACTATTGAGGCATTAAAGAAAGAGGGGTTATGGTTCGTATGTGCAGATATGGGCGGCGAAACTATGTATAACCTTGATTTAAAAGGACCAATAGGCCTTGTTATAGGCAATGAAGGCAATGGCGTAAGCCGTCTTGTTAAAGAGAAATGTGATTTCGTTGCCTCAATTCCTATGAAGGGAGATATAGATTCTCTTAATGCTTCGGTTGCGGCAGGAGTTATGGCATTTGAAATAGTAAGACAGAGAATGATACAGTAATTATATATGCGGGCAGATGGGAATGGAGAATGGTATGAAGCATTATGAGTTGTATAAAGATGAAGAACTTGTAAGTATGTATCGTGATGGAGATGCCAGAGCCGTAGATGAGATTATGGAAAGGTATAAGAATCTTGTCAGAAAAAAGGCTAATGCTATGTATATAGTCGGCGGGGATAAAGACGACCTTATACAGGAGGGAATGATAGGACTTTATAAGGCAGTCACAACATATGATGAGCTAAAGGCAGCTTCGTTTGCTACATTTGCCTCACTATGTATTAACGGACAGCTTATGAATGCAGTAAAAGCTTCTAATGCCAAGAAAAATACCCCTCTTAATTCCTATGTATCATTTGATACTCCAGCGAACAAATCAGACGATGAGTCAGATATGAAGCTTGTGGATACATTAGTACACGACAGTGAACAAAATCCAGAAGCACTATACATTGACAGGGAAGTAACAGACAATCTGGAAGAAAAAGCCTTCGAGTCATTGAGTCCATTCGAGAAACAGGTAGTAACACTCCTTATGGAAGGCAACGACTATATAAAAATAGCCGACCAGCTAGGCAAGACACCCAAATCAATAGACAACGCAATACAGCGTTCAAGAAACAAGATAAAAATAATTGTAGATTAGCTATAAATATACTTGATTAATCATTACAAAAATGATATAAATAGAATTGCTGTAAAATACAGCAGTTATGCTATTGTAGCTCAGTGGCAGAGCACTTCATTGGTAATGAAGAGGTCGGGGGTCCAATTCCCCTCAATAGCTTGCGCGAGTAACGAGTACAATACCACCGTCACATAATTCACAAATGTGACGGTGGTATTATATTATCATTCCAACCAACTCTACAGCTTGTCCAGTGTCAAGAGAACCAAAAAAATTTTCCACCGGGGTATGCTTGCATACATCGGTGGAAAATCTTTTTTGGTTCTCAAAGGCGCAGAGCGCCGCACGCAGACAGTCAAATTAAGTAAAATCACCTAACCACCACCGCCTGATAATAATACTTCTGATAATAAGTAACAAATTCCTCCATTGACCTCTCCACAATCCCATAAGTCGGGTCAGCCAATGTCACGACCCCTCTGTCAATATCATACCCCGCCAGTGCTGCACAATGCTCATTGCGAGGCCATGTAAATACAGTCCCATCATCAAGTGTTACATCATTATACTTAACCTCAGGGTCATTATAATTATAGCTTGTCCATACAATAACAGGATGTCCAAGTGACAATTCGGTAAACAGATCCTCAACCGGTGAGTAACTCATTATGTATGCTGAATAAGACGAATTCTGGCTCTTTAAAAATGAGTTGGCGGCATTAGCAATAGCAGGAGCGAAACAGCCGCTGCCTGTTGTTTTCCACGGAGAACCCCAGAAATATTCAACGAAACACCCTTGCGTTACAGTGTCACGCATATCAAGATAATTTCTTGCAAGAGTTTCTTTATCAATGCCATAGCCAAGATAATTAAGCACCTCTGTCAATGATGTTATCTCACAGCCAGTTGGAAGTTCAGGATACTGGCTCACAAAAGGAATATCAAGGCTGAAAGAATTAGGATATTCGTAATTCTCTGCAGCTCTTGTAGTGTGTTCAAGTATTGCTGATTTAATTCTTTCCGGGTCAACAGAAAGAGTTTCAAGTGTGCTGTCAACATTTAACACAACAGTGTTGTCGTCCTCCTTTTGTTTGTGGTTATCACGGTAATATATGCCAATAACCAGACACAGGGCAGTAATAGATATAAGAAGTATAAAGGTTGTTAATATATTTTTTCGTTTCTTGTTATTTTTTTTGTTCTTAGCGGCTTTATTGTTACCTGCCATATATAAAATCCTTTTCCTTTATTAATAATTAATGTTAATTTCTTAATATATGTAGTTCCTTGGTGGTTTTATATCCGATTGTCATCATATAATGCACACCACGCACTGAGCACGTTAAGACAGTCTTTATTAAGCGTGTAGTCCGTTCGTGATACAGCTTTCTCGCAGTTGTTGATTGGCAATCTTAAATATGAGGTCTGTCCAGTTACAGCAAGAATATGAAGCAATTCTTCAATTTCACCATTGTTAAGGATTTGTTCAAATGAAGATGGAGAAAAATATTTGTTATTACGATTACGCATTAGCCACCTCCGTATACAATTATGATAATTATATATAAAAATGCCTTAAAGCTCAATCGTAAAACAGCAATCATTCTAATTTATGGTGTGACTAATTATAATTTGATATGCAGAATACATATGAAGTTCAAGAACATATTATTATAATGAACTTGCTTGTTTTTCAGAATAATTAAACTACTTTTGTAAACTTCTTTCATAAACCCATTGATTGAAACTGCCAACTTGTGTTATTATATCAGTTGTGGTTTTCTGTTTACAGGCCACTAATGTTATATGCTATATTAGGAACTAGCAGAATGGAGGAAGCTATGGTAAAAGCTATTGTTGGTGCGAACTGGGGAGATGAAGGTAAAGGTAAGATTACAGATATGCTTGCCGAAGAATCTGATATCGTTGTAAGATTCCAGGGAGGAAGTAACGCTGGACATACAATCATCAATGATTATGGTAAGTTTGCATTACATCTCCTGCCATCAGGAGTATTTTATAATCATATTACAAGTGTAATCGGTAATGGTGTTGCATTAAATATTCCATACCTTGTAAAGGAACTTAAAAGTCTTACAGACAGGAATGTTCCAATGCCTAAGATTCTTGTATCAGACAGAGCACAGATTATGATGCCATATCATATAGATTTTGATACATATGAAGAAGCCAGACTTGCAGGTAAGTCATTTGGTTCAACTAAGTCAGGAATTGCTCCATTCTATTCAGATAAATATGCTAAGATTGGTTTTCAGGTAAGTGAATTATTTGGAGATGAGAATACCCTTAAAGAGAAGATTGCCAATGTATGTACATTAAAGAATGTAATGCTTGAACATCTTTATCATCAGCCACTTCTTAATGAAGAAGATATATTTAATACACTTATGGAATACAAAGAGATGGTTAAGCCATATGTATGTGATACATCAGCTTATCTTCATCAGGCACTTAAGGAAGGCAAGAAGATTCTTCTTGAAGGTCAGTTAGGTTCACTTAAAGACCCAGACCACGGAATATATCCAATGGTTACATCTTCATCAACACTTGCTCCTTATGGTGCTATTGGTGCTGGTATTCCAGCAGCTTCAATTACAGATGTTGTAACAGTTGTTAAGGCATACTCATCAGCAGTAGGTGCTGGTGCATTTGTAAGTGAGATATTCGGAGAGGAAGCTGACGAGTTAAGAAAGCGCGGTGGTGACGGCGGCGAGTTCGGTGCTACAACAGGACGTCCAAGAAGAATGGGCTGGTTCGATGCAGTTGCTACACGTTATGGTGTGCGTATGCAGGGAACAACAGAAGTTGCTCTTACAGTAGTTGATGTACTTGGATATCTTGATGAAATTCCTATGTGTGTAGGCTATGAGATAGATGGAAAGGTTACTAAGGACTTCCCAACTACTTCAGAGCTTGAAAAGGCTAAGCCAGTATTAAAGACACTTCCAGGCTGGAAATGCGATATAAGAGGAATTAAGAATTACGAAGATCTTCCAAAGGAATGCCGTGATTATGTAGAAGCTATCGAGAAAGAGATAGAAGCACCTATAACAATGGTATCGAATGGACCAGGAAGACACGAGATTATTCACAGAGTAAGCTCATACAGCAAATAATTAATAATAACAATAATGCCGTATCTGTAGTCATTAAGATTATCAGATACGGCAAATTTGCGTTAAATAGATTGGTTATATATAATTAATGGTTTCGTCCGGACAGATATTTGTACATAAGCATCATAGCGTAGGCTACGATGGGAAGAACAATATCTGTAAAGATAAGACCTTTGAATAAAGTATGTGCTGTTTCATTATCAATAAATGCTGTGATTAAGGTTGTAAGCAGTAATATGCCCCACGCTATAACTATTATAAGTGCGGCGGCTTTTTTGAATTTTTTCATAAATTATCCTCATTTCTAATGGATTTAATAATATAGAAATGTTATCATATTTTTATTATATATAAAAGGGATATAATTATTAACTATATATAGTTATGTATAAAGAAATATAATTATATGAGTGCTGTGATTATCAGGCGGCTCATAGATGAGAGAGAAAGGTATTAACAGAGGTAGTGATTATGACAAAGAATGTATTGGATTATTTGTATACATCTAAAGAAAAGTTTCCATTAAAGACGGCAGTGGCTGATAATGTATCATCAATGACATATACAGAACTTGTAGATAATGCGACAACAATAGCTGTTGCACTTCTTAAGTACACAGGAGCAAGAAGGGCAGTTCCTATATATATGGATAAAAGCTGTGTTACACTTGCGGCATTTATGGGTGTAGTAATGACAGGCAATTTTTATGTGCTTTTAGAGCCAGCACATCCGGCAGAGAGAATTCACAGCATACTTGATACTCTTCAGGCTGATATTATTGTTACTAACAGAAAGAATGAGAAGAAGGCTGCAAAGCTTGAGTTTACAGGCAATATTGTATACATTGAAGATCTGCTTGAAGCACAGGTTACAGATGAGGACAGAAAGAAGCTTTCAGATATTAAGGAAAATGCTCTTGATATAGATCCATTATATGCAATATTTACATCAGGTTCTACAGGAGTACCTAAGGGAGTTGTTGTAAATCACCGTTCGGTTATAGATTTTATAGAATGTTTTACAGATATATTTGGAATAACAGACAAGGATGTAATTGGTAATCAGGCACCATTTGACTTTGATGTATCAGTTAAGGATATATATTCAAGCTTAAAATGCGGAGCAACACTCCAGATTATACCAAAGAGTATGTTCTCATTCCCAACAAGGCTCTTAGACTACCTTGATGATAACAATGTTACAACTCTTATATGGGCTGTATCAGCGTTATGTATAATTACTACACTTAAGGGCTTTGATTATAAAGTGCCAAAGGCAATTAATAAAGTTATATTCTCAGGTGAGGTAATGCCTATAAAGCACCTTAATATATGGAGAGAATATTATAAGGATGCGTTATTTGCCAACGTATATGGTCCTACAGAGATTACCTGCAACTGCACATATTATATTATAGACAGGGAATTTGCTATTGATGATGTCCTTCCAATGGGCAAGGCATTTCCTAATGAGAGAGTATTCTTATTAGATGAGAATGATAAACTTATTAAGAACAGTGAAGCTGGTAAGACAGGCGAGATATGTGTATCAGGAACAGCGGTTACAATGGGTTACTTTAACAATAAAGAAAAGACAGACAGTGCATTTGTCCAGAACCCGCTTAATGGCAGTTATAATGAAATTATATATAGAACTGGTGATTTGGGATATTATAATGATAATAAGGAAATGTGTTTCTCGTCAAGAAAGGACTTCCAGATAAAGCACAATGGACACAGAATTGAATTAGGAGAGCTCGATATGGCTATTAATTCAATGGATAACATACAGAGAGCCTGCTGTATATACCAGCAGGAGGAGAATAAGATATACGCTTTTTATGAGGGGGAACAGGATAATAAGTCACTCACTCATTATCTTTTATCCAAACTTCCTAAATTTATGATTCCGGAGGTTATGATTAACGTAAAGTCAATGCCTCTTACTAAAAATGGAAAGATAGACAGAAAAGCTTTAATGGAGGAATATAATGCTTAGTACAGAAAAAATTATTGAGATAGCGGACCAACATTCAACACCATTGTATATATTAGATAAAGAAGCACTTGAAAATAGAATTAATGAGATAAAGGCTATATTAGGAGAAGGGGTTACACTCTGCTATGCTATGAAAGCTAATCCATTTTTTGTAGATGCATTTAAACATCTTAATACTAAGTATGAGGTGTGTTCACCGGGAGAATTTGCAATATGCGAGCGAGAGAAGGTCAATATGAAGGATATTGTATTATCCGGTGTTAATAAGGAGAAAGCTGATATATGCCACGTTTTAAATGATTGCGGCGGAGTTGGTGTTTATACAGTAGAGTCAAAGGAACAGTATAGCCTTTTATCAGAATGTGCAAGGGAAGCTGAAGTTACAATAGATGTGCTTTTAAGAGTAACAAGCGGCAACCAGTTCGGACTTGATGAGGAAGATATTAAGGATATTGTTAAGAACAGGGAGAAATATCCAGAACTTAATATTCGTGGTGTACAGTGTTATACAGGTACACAGAAGAAAAAGTTCGATATTATAAAGTCAGAAATAGAGTGGCTTGACGGACTTTGCGACAGCCTTTATGCAGATTATGGCTTTAAAGCAGAAGAATTAGAGTATGGTCCGGGACTTCCGGTATCATATTTTGGCGATGCGGCATATGATAATAAGTATGATATGTTAAAGGAGCTTGCAGCTTTACTTGAAAATTACAAGGCAAAGTACAGCATAACACTTGAAATGGGCAGATATCTTGTAGCTGAGTGTGGTATATATGTAACAGGAATTGCCGATATTAAGAAGAACAAGGGACAGCAGTATGTAATAGTTGATGGCGGCATTAACCATGTTAATTATTATGGACAGGCTATGGCTATGAAGATACCGGCATATTCATATGTAAAAGCAGATGGAACAGTAGTTAAGGATAGAAATGTAATGTCAAAGCTTAACGGAACAGATGATGAGAAATGGACAATATGCGGTTCACTCTGTACAGTTGCAGATCTCATTGTTAAGAATCTTCCAATTGGCACACCGGAATGTAATGACAAGATAATATTTTACAATATCGGAGCATATTCAATAACAGAGGGTATATATCTTTTCTTAAGCAGGAAGATGCCTGTTATAACAGCCTGCAATAAAGACGGAAGCGTGGAAGTGTACAGAGATGTAATATGTTCAGACAGAATTAATTCAAGACAGAATTTATTGAGTTAAATTTACTGGATTAAATATGGCTGATACGAAATAATCTGTATGGGATATTGCAGCTTATACAATATATGATAATAATTTATATAAAATATGCTTGACTTAATATATACATATGTTATATTTTGTATCTGATAGGATTCCTGTTTTTAGTGAGGGCAGAGTGCTTAATTGTAGCTGCCTTATATTATAATGGAATTATTTTAGATGGTGGAAGTTAACAATTTAACTATTCATGACGATATTTTTATTAAGAAAGGCTAGGTTTTTTATAATGGATCAGTTATTGGATATTTTGACAGAGGTTAATTCAGATGTGGATTACGAAACATGCGATACACTCGTAGATGATGGAATTTTAGATTCTTTTGATATTGTATCAATTGTAGGTGAATTAAATGACACATTTGATATCAATATTACACCTGTTGATATTGTACCTGAGAATTTTAATTCAGCAGAAGCTATGTGGGATATGATTCAGCGTCTTTCTGAGTAATTAACATAATATATGGCTGTTCTTAGAGCGTGGTACGTTTAAGGATAGTCATTAATAAGTTAATTGAAGTTAGTATGTATGTAAGGCACGGAGGCCGAAGTCAGCAGACAAGGAGGAATGGTTATGGCAACAATTTCAGCTTATACTTCCAGTTCAATTTCAACATTGTTTTCTGGTTTTAATTCAAGCAGCAGTAACAACAGCTTTGGAATTGGAAGTCTTGATCTTAGTACTTACAATTCAATTAAGACAGGTGCTTACAAGCAGTTATTAAAGTCTTATTATGCTAAGAATCCTGTTTCATCAAACAGCAGTTCATCTAAGACAGATAACAGCAGTGCAACAACAATTTCATCACAGAAGATTAATGCGACTAAGACTAAGGATGCTTCAAAGGCAGTTGTTAATGATGCAACTGATTTAAGAAAGACATCTTTATGGCAGAAGAAGTCTGTTACTAATGAAGATGGAACAACAGAGAATAAGTATGACGCAGATGCAATCTATAAGGCTGTATCAGCATTTGTCAAAGATTATAATTCTATGATTGATGCGACAGGTGACTCTTCTGATACAAGTGTATTAAGAACAGCATCTAATATGGTTAATACAACCAAAGCTAATTCCAAGGTATTAAAGGAACTTGGAATAAGCGTTGACAGCAATAACAAGCTCGTTATTGACAAGGACACATTTATGGCAGCGGATATGTCAGTTGCTAAGTCGGCATTTGCTGGTGCAGGCTCATTTGGACAGTCTGTTGCTAACAGTGCAGCATCTATATACAGTAGTTCGGCTACTACATTAGCTAAGTTACAGACACAGAACCTTTATGGCTCTGATGGCAGCTACAGCTATGTTTCAGCTTCTGTATATAATCAGTTTACTTAAAAGAGAGGTTAAATATAATGGCATTATTAGATACATGGAGAAATCTTGCTTACCAGACAGAGATGGATAATAAGACAGCTAACGAATTCTGGGGAAGCTATTTTACACAGGAAAAGGCTATATATGAGCAGATTCTTGCAGATCCGGATACAGTAGTTAAAGGAACTGTTAAAGAACTTGCTGATAAGTATGGAGTGGAAGTGCTTCTTATGACAGGATTTCTTGATGGAATCAATGACAGTCTTAAAACTCCTAATCCAATTGAGACAATGGAAGAGGATACAGAAGTAAGTCTTGATTATGACAAAGAAAAACTTTACTACAATATGGTTGCTTGTAAGGCAGATTGGTTATATGAGCTTCCACAGTGGGATAACCTTCTTGATGAAGCTACAAGAAAAGATTTATACAAGAAGCAGAAGTTATCAGGAACTATCGTTAAGGGCAAGAAGATTGGACGTAATGATCCATGTCCTTGCGGAAGCGGTAAGAAGTACAAACAGTGCTGTGGAAAGAACGCTTAATTGGTAATAAACAGTTTGTCGGTTAACCTGCAGGTAGTCTTAAGAGACTGCCCGCAGGTCTTTTGAATTTATGCGAATTGGAGATAATATGGAAGCATATACAGGATTTGCCTATGTCTATGATGAGTATATGGACAATATACCATATGACGAATGGGAAGAGTATTTAGTAGAACTATTAAAAGAGAATGGTATAGACAAAGATAATACAGTTATAGACCTTGGCTGTGGCACAGGAACAGTGACAAGAATGTTGGATAAAGAGGGGTATAACTGCATAGGAATAGATTTATCTGAGGATATGCTTTCTATAGCAAGTGACAAGACATATGACAGCGGACAGCAGATAATATACAGTTGTCAGGATATGAGGGATTTCGAAGTTCCATATGAGACAGATGCATTTATAAGCATTGGTGACTCAATGAATTATATAACAGCTAATGATGATTTGTGTGATGTGTTTAAATGTGTAAAGAAAGGCCTGAAACAGGGAGGAGTATTTATATTTGATTTAAAGACAATACATTTTTTTAAGGATATATTAGCTGATAATACATATGCTGAGAATAGGGAAGATTCAGCGTTTATATGGGACAATTATTATGATGAGGAAAGCTCTAACAATGAGTATGAGCTTGCCGTATTCGTAAGAAATGAAGATGGAACATTTGACAGATTTGAGGAAGAACACTACCAGCATGGTTTTACTTTGGGAGAAGTAGCTGATGCTGTAAAAAAAGCGGGACTTAAAATCAGGAATGTATATGATGCATTTTCACATAATGCACCTGATGATAATTCCGAAAGGCTGTATTATATAATAGAAAAATAGCTGCGTGCCATTATGCACGCATATAAGCAATAAAGTATTATATAACAAAAGTAATAATGAGTTATGTAATACGCAGATAGTGAATCGTGCACTGAAATATGCACAGGAAAGAGGAATGTTATGAAAGACTATATAGTAAGAGCAACAGCCGCTAATGGACAGGTAAGAGCATTTGCGGCTACTACAAGAGGTGTTGTTGAAACAGCAAGAAAAGATCATAATACAAGCCCTATAGCAACTGTGGCACTTGGAAGACTTCTTACGGGTGCAGCTATGATGGGAATAATGATGAAGAATGATTCAGATATACTTACTGTCCAGATTAAGGGAAATGGACCAATTGGTGCGATGACAGTAACAGCAGAGCCTAATGGACATGTAAAGGGCTTTGTTGCCAATCCAGATGTTATGCTTCCATTAAAGAATGGACATATGGATATAGCCGGTGCAGTTGGTATCGGTGTTTTAAGTGTAATTAAGGATATTGGCTTAAGAGAGCCTTATGTTGGAGATACTATTCTTATAACAAGTGAGATAGCTGATGACCTGACATACTATTTTGCAACAAGTGAGCAGGTTCCATCATCAGTAGGACTTGGTGTTCTTATGAATAAGGACAACACAGTAAGGGAAGCTGGCGGATTTATTATACAGCTTATGCCTAACGCAACAGATGAGTTTATAGACAAGCTTGAAAAGAGAATTAAAGAGATTAAGTCGGTTACTAATATGCTTGATGAGGGCATGACACCGGAGGATATATTAGAGCATATATTAGGAGATATGGATTTACAGATACTTGATACAGTTCCTACAGAATTCTACTGCAACTGCTCTAAGGAAAGAGTAAGTGCGGCTGTAATAAGTGTTGGTAAAGAGGAACTTCAGAAGATGATAGATGAGGGCGAACCAATAGAGGTAAACTGCCATTTCTGTAACAGCCACTACAAATTCAGCGTTGATGAGTTAAAGGATATGCTTATTAAAGCAAGATAATGAATATAAATCAGCTATTTCTTGAATTTATTATATAATTGCTGTATTATTAATTTAATATGGATTGATTAAGCAGGAACTGTTTAGGAGGAACTTACTAATGGATAACGAGACTGTTTCAAAGAATTTTATTGAACAGATTATTGATAAGGATATTGAGGAGGGACATTGCCAGAAGGTAGTCACAAGATTCCCACCAGAACCTAATGGATATCTTCATATAGGACATGCCAAATCAATATTACTTAATTATGGACTTGCCAAGGAATATAATGGTCAGTTTAATATGAGATTTGATGATACTAACCCAACAAAGGAAAAGGTTGAGTTCGTAGACTCTATTAAGAAGGATGTTGAATGGCTTGGTGCTAAATGGAATGGAGATGTTCTTTTTGCATCTAATTATTTTCCACAGATGTATGAAGCTGCTATCAGACTTATCAAGAAGGGAAAGGCTTATGTAGATGACCTTTCAGCAGAGGAGATAAGACAGTATAGAGGAACACTTACAGAGCCGGGCAAGGAAAGTCCTTACAGAGAGCGTTCTGTAGAGGAAAATCTCAAGCTTTTTGAAGAGATGAAGGAAGGTAAGTATGCAGACGGAGAGAAAGTATTAAGAGCTAAGATTGATATGGCTTCTCCTAATATCAATATGAGAGATCCTATTATATACAGGGTTGCTCATATGACACACCACAGAACAGGTGATGAGTGGTGCATATATCCTATGTATGACTTTGCACATCCTATTGAGGATGCTGTTGAGGGAATAACACACTCTATCTGTACACTTGAGTTTGAAGACCACAGACCATTATATGACTGGGTTATTATTGAGACAGGATATAAGACATCACCAGAGGAAAATCCTAAGCAGATTGAGTTTGCCAAGTTATATCTTACTAATGTAGTAACAGGTAAAAGATATATTAAGAAGCTTGTAGAAGATGGTGTTGTAGACGGCTGGGACGACCCAAGGCTTGTATCTATAGCTGCTTTAAGAAGAAGAGGTTTTACACCAGAATCTATAAAGATGTTCGTGGACCTTGTAGGTGTTACTAAGGCACAGGGTTCAGTTGAATATCCTATGCTTGAATACTGCATAAGAGAAGACTTAAAGCTTAAGGTTAAGAGAATGATGGCTATTCTTGATCCTGTTAAACTTGTTATTGACAACTATCCAGAAGATCAGGTTGAATATATGGACGTTGCCAATAATCAGGAAAATCCAGAAATGGGAACAAGAAAAGTACCATTTACTAAAGAATTATACATTGAAAGGGAAGATTTTATGGAAGAACCTCCAAAGAAGTATTTCAGAATGTTCCCAGGCAATGAAGTAAGACTTATGAATGCTTATTATGTAACATGCACAGGCGTTGATAAAGACGAGAATGGCAATATTACTTGTATTCATTGTACTTACGATCCAGAGACAAAGGGCGGCAATTTTGCTGGAAGAAAAGTTAAAGGAACTATACACTGGGTATCAGCATCAAGGGGAATAAATGCTGAGGTAAGATTGTATGATAATATTGTAGACGAAGAAAAGGGTGTATACAATGAGGATGGTTCTATGAACATTAATCCTAATTCACTTACAATTCTTAAGAACTGTGTATTAGAGCCAGAGCTTGCTAATGCCAGGCCAGAGGACAGATTCCAGTTTGTAAGAAATGGATATTTCTGTGTTGACAACAAGGATTCAAAGGGGAATGTATTGGTGTTCAATAGAATAGTTTCATTGAAAAGCTCATTTAAACTTCAGAAGTAATTAATGCCATTATAATGGCAGTATGGGTAATGATATGGAAATCAAAGATGAAAAGTCTTATATATTTGATAAGACGATGAAATGCAATGTATGTAACAAAGAGTTTACTACTAAGCAGGTAAGAACTGGCAAAGCCAGATATACAGGAACTAACGACATACTTAAGCCATTGTATACAGGAATAGATAGTACGAAGTATGATATTATTATGTGTCCTCATTGTGGCTATGCGGCAGTTCCGAGAACTTATGGAAAGCTGACACCTAAACAGAGGCAGCTAATCAGAGATAATATTGAAGGTAAATTCAAGGTTACATGGAAGGAAGAGGACAGCTATTCTTATGATGTAGCGATAAGACGTTGTAAAATGGCACTTCTTACGGAGATGATAACAGGTACTAAGATAAGTGAAAGTGCATATCTTTGTTTAAGATTAGCGTGGCTTTATGATGGCAGGATTGAAGAACTTAGAAGCCAGAATGCCAGTGAAGAAATAATTAACCAACACCTGAAATCCCAGCAGGAGTATATTCAGGATGCCTATAAAGGATTTAAGGAGGCAGTTCAGACACAATACCCTCCTATATGTGGTATGGATGAGAATACAATTAATTATCTGCTCGCCAGCCTTGGCATAAAATGCAAAGATTATGGTACAGCAAAGCAGTTTGCCTCATCAATAGTAACATCCAGGTCTGCACAGGCAGGTCTTAAGGAGAAGGCAAGGGGATTGTTAGGACAGATTAAAGCAAATGAATAGAATTAAGACAGTGTTTCAAAAGCTATGGTCATATGAGACATTTCATATATTCATGTATTCAATTGCACTAAATGCAGTGATTGAATGTCTTAATAACAGAGGATTAACAGGACTTTTGAAGATATTCACAAGTCCTGTTATCTTTCTTATGAACACCTTGATAATAATGACTACATTATCAATAGGGTTGTTCTTTAAGAGAAGAATATTTGTATATGTGCTTATGGCTGTATTGTGGATTATATTAGCATTTATTAACTTTGTAGTGTTGTATTCACGAAAGACACCATTTACAGCGATGGATATATATCTTATAAGTGATGCCATAAAGGTCATACCGCTGTATATTAATGTATTCCAGATGATACTTATAGTAGTCGGGATAATCGCAGTTATATCAGGGCTTGTAATGTTGTTTAAAAGAACAAAGGTGTATACACAGGAACTGCCATTATATAAGCAGTTATTACATTCAGGCTTTAAGTTTGCAGTGATATTCCTGCTTACATATGCGGTTGCGGCAAGTCTTATAATTAATGGATATGTACAGACACATTTTGGCAATCTTGCACAGGCATATAAGCAGTATGGATTTGTGTATTGCTTTACAAGCAGTATTAAAGACCGTGGAATAAGCAAGTCCAAGGAATATTCAGAAGAATATATTGATGGAATAAAAGATGAGCTTGATGAAAATGTACCTGATGCATCAGAGTCTTCACCTAATATAATATTTGTACAGCTTGAATCATTTTTTGACCCTAAGCTTGTAAAGGGTGTTACATTTTCAAGTAATCCAACACCTAATCTTGACAGGATAATGAAAGAATATTCGTCAGGATATCTGTCAGTGCCTTGCTTTGGTGCAGGTACGGCTAATACTGAATTTGAGGTTCAGACAGGCGTTAACCTTGATGATTTTGGACCAGGTGAATATCCTTACAGGACAGTTATGCAGTCAAAGACATGTGAGTCAGCCGCTTATGATTTAAGAAAGCTTGGCTATTCAACACACGCAATCCATAATAATGATGCAACATTTTATGACAGATATAAGGTGTTCTCACATCTTGGATACGATACTTTTACATCTATTGAATATATGGATAGTGATTATCAGAAGACGCCACTTGGCTGGGCTAAGGATAAAATGCTTACAGCACAGATAAAGAAGGCTCTTGACTCAACAGAAGGAGCAGATTATATATTTACTATATCTGTTCAGGGACATGGAGATTATCCAACGACAATGCCAGAGGGTTTTATTCCAGGAATAACAGTTTCAGGATTTTTTGATGAAGAGGAACAGGTACAGTTCGAGTATTATGTTAACCAGATTCACGAGATGGATACCTTTATAGGTGAACTTACTAATATGTTATCCAGAAGAAATGAAGAAACCGTACTTGTTATGTATGGCGATCATCTTCCAACATTTAATTTCACTAATGATACTATGGAGAATGGTGATATATACCAGACAGAGTATTTTATATGGTCTAATTATGGTTTAGAGAAGGAAGATATTGATCTTCAGGCATATCAGCTATCAGCAGCAGTATTTGACAGGCTCGGAATATCAGAAGGTTATATTATGAAGTTTCATCAGGCAAAGCATAATGATGCTGATTACCTTAAGAAGTTAAAGGTGCTTGAATACGATATATTGTATGGTGATAAACAGATATATGGTGGAAAAGTTCCCTATGTAGCAACAGATTTAAAAATGGGAATTGACGATATTACAATAGATGAAGTGTATGATTATAAGGATTATGTATGTATAAGCGGTAAGAATTTCAATGATTTCAGCACTGTATATATTAATAATAAAGAGCAGGAAAATGCAGAGCTTATAAGCAGTACAATGATAAGGGTGCCTAAACGCAGTATCAAATCAGGAGATGAAATAGCAATAGCCCAGAGAGGCAATGATAAGATAGAGCTTGGAAGAACCACATATATTGTGACAAATTAATTAGGATTATAATAAATAAATTGACACTAACAATTGAAAATGTTAATATGAAAAAGGTGTAATCACCACATATTAAATTTGGAGGTACTTGAAATGAAAGGTACAGTAAAGTGGTTCAATAACCAGAAGGGTTACGGCTTTATAAGTGATGAGTCTGGAAAGGATGTTTTTGTTCATTATTCAGGACTTAATATGGAAGGTTTCAAGTCTTTAGAGGAAGGCGCTGCTGTTGAGTTTGACGTAACAGAAGGTGCTAAGGGTCCTCAGGCTGTCAACGTAACAAAATTATAATCCGAATGGTTTGCAGTGTGCCTTTTCCTGATTTATATATAGATTTTTGAAAAGATATATTGTTATACAATTAAGATTATTAAAGAGCAGTCGCTTGTGGGTGACTGCTCTTTTGTATATAGTGGAGCTGATTATTATAATTTTATTTTATATATAGTTAATTGTATAAGAAGTGCATTGTATGTTAGAATTAATAACAGATAAATATTACGGAGGAATTATTGTGGAAGAATATGGTATCAGTTTAGAAAATGGAATACCTGCAGGAGCAGAGAATATGCTGTCAGCAGGCGGAATTCTTTTGTTATCGGCATTTATAGTGCTTACTATAGTTGTCATTAAAAGGTGGAATGGACGTTTTGTTAATGTGCTGGCTGGTGCATTTGCATACTCAATATTTGTATTTATATGCTGTAATCTGATTATGTCAGCACTTGCACTTATCCCATCAATAGATGAAGCATTTAATTATAACAGTACAGCATATACAGTTGTATATTCAATTCTTGCGGCTGTTGCAATGACATTTGCAAGATATGTATTGTGCAGGTTTATGAATGGAAGATTTGAAAGAAAAGGTGATATATATTTATCAGGTATAGGTCTTGCTTTAGGTGATGGAGTTCTATATGGACTTACGGTTATATCTACAATGTCAATAGCCACAGCTATTAACAATGAGGGAATTGATGCAATGATGGCAGGACTTACACAGAATGATACAGAAACATTTTACCAGACACTTGGTAATCTTGTTAATGCACCATCATATTTGTGGTTATTAATGGGAATAGCCTTCACACTTGATGTTATTCTTTCTATAGCACTCAGTGCTGCTATACAGGCATATGTTAAGGGTGTGGCTTCTTATATGACAGGCTGTTACGTTGCAATAATACAGTTTGCAAGTTATATATCATTCCAGATATTTGATTACAGTTCGCCAGTATCAATAATAGTCTGCTTTGTTATTAAGATGGTTATAGATATTGCGGCAATAGCATATGTGTTCAAGGTTGTTGTCAGGGAGATGAATTACGCTAATGACTGATATAGTAACTGGTTTAACAACAGAAGAGGTAAATAAATTAAAAGAGCAGGGTTTGGATAATATTCCTGTAGGTAATCAGTCTAAGACAATAGGACAGATAATAGCAGGAAATGTATTTACATATTTTAACTTTGTATTTGCGGTATTTGCAGCACTTTTAATTCTTGTAAGGTCATATATTAATATGACCTTTTTGCCTATTATATTGCTTAATACTATACTTGGTATAGTGCAGGAAATAAAAGCCAAGATAGTATTAGACAGGCTTACTGTTGTTAATGCCCCTAGAACTAAGGTTATAAGGGACAGTGCTGTATCAGAGGTCGATTCAGTTACACTTGTTAAAGGCGATGTATGTATATTCACAGCGGGCAACCAGCTCAGTGCCGATGCCATACTTGCAGAGGGCTGTGTCAGAGTTAATGAGGCGATGGTAACAGGTGAATCTGACGAAGTTATTAAAAATAAAGGAGACATATTATTATCAGGAAGTTATATTGTATCAGGAGAATGTAAGGCAGTTCTTACGCAAGTAGGCCATAAGGCGTATGCGGCAAGACTGGCATTGGAAGCCAAGGCAGGGCGTAAGAAAAAAAAGACCGATATGATGAAATCTTTGGATAATCTTGTCAAAATAATTGGAGTTGTAATAGTTCCACTTGGAATTATTATGTATGTGCAGAGCCATTTCTTTCTTGGGCATACTATAAAGAATAGTGTTGTATCTATGGTTGCCTCACTGGTAGGAATGATTCCGGAAGGTCTGTATCTGCTTGCCAGCGTGGCTTTAGTAGTCAGTGTCAAGAAGCTAGCCAGGAGCAATGTATTAGTACATGAGATGAATTGTGTGGAGACACTTGCAAGGGTTAATGTGTTGTGCGTTGATAAGACAGGTACAATTACAAGACCGGATATGTCTGTAAGTGATGTTGTATTTTTAAAGGACAATGTAGGAAAGCTTATTGCAGGAGTTGCCGGCAATATGGATGATGATAATGAAACGATGAAAGCGATAAAGGATTATTACCATATTACGGGCAGGGATAATAGTGCAGAGAGAGTATACTCATTTTCTTCACAGAACAAATACAGCGGAGCAGTATTAGATGGCAGATGTTATATATTCGGTGCACCTGAATATGTACTGCTTGATACATATGCAGAATATGAGGATATATTTGAAAGATATTCAGGACACGGAGAAAGAATACTTGTATTTGGCGAGTGTGTGGGTGACCCTTGCGGTAATCTTATAGAAGAAGCGGTTAACCCTTATGCTTTTATAATATTGGAGAATGAGATAAGGGATACAGCCAAAGAAACATTTGGATACTTTGCTTCGCAAGGTGTGGATATAGTTGTTATATCCGGAGATAATCCGGTCACAGCTTCAAAGGTGGCTGTGAGGGCAGGAATTAACAATGCAGAGAATTATATAGATGCAACGACACTTAAGAGCAGACAGGATATAAGGGAAGCGATAACTAAGTATACTGTATTCGGAAGAGTTGTTCCAAGCCAGAAGAAGGAGATTATAGAAGCCTATAAAGAAAGCGGCAAGGTTGTAGCTATGACAGGAGATGGAGTTAATGATGTGCTAGCGTTAAAATGTGCTGACTGTAGTGTGGCTATGGCATCGGGAAGCGAGGCAGCAAGCAATGCGGCACAGGTAGTTCTTTTAGACTCAGATTTTTCCAAAATGCCTCAGGTTGTGCTTGAGGGCAGGCGTGTGGTTAATAATATACAAAGGTCAGCTTCTCTGTTTCTTGTTAAAAATATATTCTCGATATTAACGACAATATTTACACTTATAGCGGCTAACCTTTATCCGCTTTATCCAACTCAATTGTCACTGCTTGGAGCATTTACAATTGGAACACCGGCATTCTTTCTGGCATTACAGCCTAATAAGAATATAATACGTGGGGATTTCCTTACGAATGTCATTATAAAGGCACTGCCCGCAGGAATAACTGATTTTATTATGTTGGCGGTGATATCGATACATGGTGCAGTTATTGGAATGAGCAATGAGCAGATATCAACAGTTGCAATAATAGTACTTCTTATAATCGGAATGATGTCACTTATAAGAATATGCAGGCCATTTGACTGGCTGAGGGCATTGGTATGTATTGCGATGGGGGTTGGAATTGCAATATGTCTATTATTCTTTAAGAAGATATTTGCAATCGCAGCTATCAATATGGTAATGCTTAATATGATTATTGTGTATGCAGTTGTTGCAGTTGGACTGTTTGTACTGATGTGCAGGATTGTAGGCACAGTAATAGAATATATTGAAGGTCATAGCAGAAGATTTAGAAAGCTTCTTAAGGGGTAGCTGCAAGGTCTATAAAGATTGGTGGAGCTCTTGGTTGTATCGGATTGAATATATAAAATGTATATAATATGCAAAGATATATAATATGCAAAAGATATATAATGTATAAAATGTATGGATTATGCTGCTGTGGCTGGATTATAATCCATACATTTTTAATTTTAAAAGGCAGATTTATTTTCCAGCCGCCTTTTTAGAATAGTCAGTTGTTACAAGCTTTTCATAAGGCACATCACTGCCAAGCTCGCCAGACTGCTTTAATATGTCTTTAAGAAGCTCAAAGCTTTTCTTTTCAAAGATAGTGTCGCCCTTCCATGTATCCTGCGTCTTGTAACGGTCAACAATGGTTGTTATAGTATCAAGGTCGGTTTCAGGAAACTGTGGAGCGATAACTTCTGCTATTTCACTGCTGGTGTGGGAATTGACGTAGTCAAGGCCTTTCTGGATAGCGTTAGTAAAGCCTTGGATTACATCAGGGTGTTTTTCAATAAAGCTTTTGTTAGCACAGTAGGCAGTATAAGGAACATATCCGCTGTCAGTACCAAGAGAAGCTACTACATAGCCTTCCTTCTGCTGTTCAAGGAGCGTTGCAGAAGGCTCAAATTCTACAGTGTAATCAGCTATTCCTGATGTGAAAGCGGCTGCTGTAGAACCAAAGTCAACATTTTGAAGTATTGTAAGGTCATCTACAGGAGATATTCCATTTTTCTTAAGGATATATTCGAAAAGCATCTGAGGCATACCACCGGCTCTGCCACCAAGAACTGTCCTGCCTTTAAGATTATCCCATTTAAAATCAGTTTCATTATCGCGGGATACAAGAAAATTGCCTGCACGTTGGGTAAGCTGGGCGAAGTTGACAGCGTAGTCAGTAGAACCTTCCTGATATACATATATAGAACTTTCTGAACCCATAAAACCGATATCAGCTTCTTTTGATACAAGAGCGGTCATTACCTTATCAGCACCAAAGCCTGTGACAAGATTAAGGTCAATACTCTCATCTTCAAAATATCCAAGCTCAATAGATACATATTGTGGTGCGTAGAATATAGAATGGGCAACCTCGCTGAGTGTAATCTTAACTGTAGAATTATCGGTATCTTTTCTGCACGCAAATGCACTCATTATCATCATTACACATAACAGCATAGCAATGACACGTTTGATTGTCTTCAATAAAATCCTCCATTCTAAATGTATAAAACACATTTTTATCTGTTCAATAATTATATTATTCAGATGAATTAATATATGTGATTAAATCTGTGAAAAATGTTAAAAAAGCTAATTATTTAGTTGGCTAAATATATTAAATATGTTAAAATGAATTATAAAAGTAGCAATGAATGGAGGTCGTTTTGTTATGTTTGGGAAAAATAGAACAGCACAAGACACATTAGGCAATGACAGAGAATTATTATTGCAGGCTATGGATAAGATTATAGCCGGCGATTTCAGTGAGGTCTCTGCTGAAGGTTTTAGAGATCCTATATATGCAGAAAAGCTTAACCAGATGATTGGTGCATATAAGAAAGCTAATAATAATTATATTATGAGACTTAATGATGCAATGAAGTCTATAGGAGATAATTCATATGTTAAGAATATGCTTGATCAGGTGTATACACAACAGCAGTCTATAACAGATATGAATTCTTCAAGCCAGATACTTAAGGAGTCAATTGGTAATATTTCAGATGCAATGGGTGAGATTCGTGATAATACCCACGATATGTTACAGGTGTCACAGAGTAGTGCCGCTAATATGAACGACAGTATAACAGTCGTTAATGAATCATCACAGAAGATAGCGGATATTAACAATCAGGTTAATGCATTCCACGAGAAGATTAATAAGATCGGCGAGATTGTTGATATTGTTAAGAAGGTAGCAAGCCAGAGCAATCTTCTTGCACTTAACGCTTCAATTGAGGCTGCAAGAGCAGGTGAAGCAGGAAAGGGCTTTGCAGTAGTTGCTGATCAGGTAAGACAGCTTTCAAGCAATACATCTGAGTCGGCAGAAGATATTGTTAAATATGTCAATGAACTTAAGCAGGATATTGAAGTGCTTGCTAATTCAATGAATGAGACAACAGTCAAGTTATCAGAAGGTAATGAAAAGGTAGAGATATCATTAAGAGATATTGAACGGATGAATGAACAGATGGTAGCAATCAATGCTTCTGTAGAAAGCATTTTCAATGACATTGACAGACAGTCAGAGACAACAACAGAATTTACTAATCAGGTACAGACAATAGCAGATTCTTACGGAATGCTGACTAAAGAATGTACAGAGACTGGTACCCATATATTCAAGATAGGAAGATATATAGATACCTGCCGAAGCGATATGTTCAGGGAAGCTGGTAAAGTAACAACTCAGGATATGTTAAAAATATTCGAGATTGACCACTTTATCCTTATGTGGAGAGTGTACAACAATGTTGCAGATTTCGAGAGATTAAAGATTACACAGCTTAACAATCCGGACAGTTGTAAGCTTGGTAAGTGGATGCATGCACAGACAGATCCTAAGATTACAGGATGTCAGGAATTCAAGAAGCTTGATTCTGCACACAGACTTGTTCACAAGTATGCTTGTGATTCTTGGACAGCTAAGGATAAGGGAGATGATGCTGCGGCTATTGCAGCATTTGAAAAGTGCCGTGAAGCTTATGGAGAATACAAGAAGGCCATCGGTGATATGAGGAACTATATGAGAACAATTGGATATACAGATGAGACTAAGATAGTTGTCTTCAGGAATTAGTTAAATATAATCACAGATTAATAAGATAAGCTGGAATTTACATAGCTGCCTTTAATGCAGAATATGCCTTAAGGATATAAGCTTGTAGAATTCCAGCTTTTTTGTTAATAAAATTTAATTATTTATATATGGGAATTGATTAACAAAATTTAACCATATATATAATGGATTTTAATAATAAAACTCAATCATCTATATACTGGACTTTTTAATAATAAGAGTTCATAATATAAGTTATGAATAAATAATGATATATTCGTGATTACTATGACAAGCAGGTATGTATTAAGACTGACTGTTGTCCCTTCGCAATACAGCAATGTTGTATTAAATTGCGTAAGAATGGAGATTGTTATGAGAGAGGTATATGTAATAGGGCATAAGAATCCGGATACAGATTCGGTGTGTTCAGCAATATGCTATTCCAGACTGAAAAATCTGATTACTGGAAGTGAGGATTACATTCCTAAAAGAGCCGGACATCTTAACGAAGAAACTCAGTATGTTCTTGAAAAATGTGGTGTAAAGCCTCCGGCATATATTAAAGATGTTAGACCTCAGGTAAGAGATATTGATGTCAGGAAGGTAAGTGGAATATCGGAAGAACTTTCAGTAAGAAATGCGTGGAAATTAATGAAAGAAAGAGGTGTTGAGACACTTCCTATCATTGAAGATGATAAGCTGAAAGGACTTGTTACAATCAGTGATGTTGCTAAGTCATATTTTGAAATGTATGATAGTGATATATTATCTGTTTCAAGCACAAGTCTAAGTAATATTGTGGATACCCTTAAGGGCGAAGTTATAACCGGTGATATAGATAAGCATTTTAATAAGGGAAAGATGATTATTGCTGCCGCCAATCCTGATATGATGGAAAATATGATTGAAGAGGGTGATTTTGTAATTCTTGGCAACAGATATGAGTCACAATTATGTGCTATTGAGATGGAGGCGGGATGTCTTATAATATGTGAGGGTGCAAAGGTATCAAGCACAATAACCAAGATAGCTGCACAGCATAATTGTGTTATAATATCGACAGCGTATGATACATATACAGTTGCAAGACTTATTAATCAGGCTATTCCTGTAAGTTTCTTTATGAAACAGGAAGCACTTATAAAGTTCAAGCTCAACGATTTTATTGAAGATATACAGGACATAATGGCTAAGAAGCGTTACAGGGATTTCCCGATTGAGGATGATACAGGCAGATATGTCGGTATGATTTCAAGAAGAAATATTATTAAGACCGATAAGAAGAAGGTAATTCTTGTGGACCATAATGAGAAAAACCAGGCTGTATTTGGTATTGAAGATACTGATATATTGGAGATAATAGATCATCACAGACTTGGCTGTATACAGACGATAACACCTGTATTTTTCAGAAACCAGCCGCTCGGCTGTACTGCCACAATAATATATCAGATGTACTGTGAGCATAATATAGATATTGATAAGACGACAGCCGCACTGTTATGTTCGGCAATAATATCAGATACGCTTATATTAAAATCACCAACCTGCACACATTATGATGTTGATGCCTGCCAGGTATTAGCTGATATAGCTGGTATTGATATAGAAGAATACGGCAGGGAAATGTTCAGGGCAGGAAGTAATCTTTCCGATAAATCAGAAGAAGAGATATTCTATAGGGATTATAAGAAGTTCTCAATTGGAGAGATAACTGTAGGTGTTGGACAAGTAAATTGTATGAGTCAGGAAGAGATAGAGGAGCTTATTAAGAAAGAAGCTTCTTATATCACAAGTGTTACGGATAAGTCAGATGACATAAATATTGCATATCTTCTTCTGACAGATGTAATGAAAGAGACATCGTATGTTATGTTATCAGGTAAGAATGCTGAACAGGTGCTTATGCAGGCATTTAACCTTGATGAGATAACCAACAATTACGTAATACTTCCTGGTGTTGTTTCGCGTAAAAAGCAGTTCCTGCCAGCTATAGTTGAGGTATTACAGCAATAATGTGAAGGTGAGGATATATAGCAGTAATTGGTAATTTGCAGGTATAGTTGATGTAGATATATTGTGGTATTGCATATGTATAACAGTATTATAAATTGGTATTGTATATATAGTGATATTACAGATTAGAAAGTGTATATATGCACAGAAATGAGGAGTAACAACAATGAAGAAGTTAATGAGAAATGACCCTTGCTGGTGTGGCAGTAAAAAGCCTTATTGTGAATGCCATATGGATTTTGATAAGAAAATTGAAATGTACAGAAAGAAATTCCACAAAGTTCCGCCAAGAAGCATTATAAAGAATGAAGAACAGCTTCAGGGTATGAGAGAGAGCAGTAAGATTAATATTGCTGTACTTGATTATGTAGCTGAGAACATTAAAGTGGGTATGACAACACAGGAAATTGATGAGATGGTGTATGAAAAGACAACAGCTATGGGTGGAATTCCGGCACCTCTTAATTATGAAGGATTTCCAAAGAGTGTGTGTACATCTATTAACAATGAAGTATGTCACGGTATTCCATCATCTAATATAGTATTAGCAGATGGTGATATCGTAAATGTTGACTGCTCAACAATTCTTAATGGCTATTTTTCAGATTCTTCAAGAATGTTCTGTTTAGGAAATGTTGCACCAGAGCATAAGAAGCTTGTAGATGTTGCAAAGGAATGTGTGGAGCTTGGACTTGCACAGGTTAAGCCATGGGGACATCTGGGGGATGTTGCAGATGCAATAAGCAAGCACGCCAAGGAAAATGGATATTCAGTGGTTCGTGAAGTGGGCGGACACGGAATTGGTCTTGAATTCCACGAAACACCATTTGTCAGTTATGTTATTAAGAAGGGAACAGGTATGGTTATGGCACCCGGTATGGTATTCACTATTGAGCCAATGATTAACGCTGGTTATCCGGACGTATACGTTGATGATGACAATGGCTGGACAATATACACAGAAGATGATTCATATTCAGCACAGTGGGAAATAATGGTTCACGTTACTGATGATGGGTATGAGGTTATGACATACTAATTAAGAATATATAATTATTATTGGATATAAATTTTTATTGGATACAGAAGCTATCTGAGGTGTTGGAATTCGTATAGTTCACACGATGCTTGTAAATACAGGAAATATCCGGAGGATACAGGAGAGAGTACACCTGTCAGACAGCTAAATATATTAATAAAGGGGCCATCGCACTAAGAAATGTATACATTATATAGATTGATAGTTAAGTCTGTATATCTATATAGTTATATTTTCTTATTGCGGCGGCCTCATTTTATGACAAAGACTATGATTTCATATTGGTATAATTATTTCTTGATACAGTTGCAGTTTTTATCAAATTCAGGATTGTATAGATAGTAATTGTTACAGTCAAGCTTGCTCTGTATTATAGATAAGGCTTCACCAAAACGCTGGAAGTGGACGATTTCACGCTCTCTTAAGAATTTAAGCGGGTCGAGAACATCGGGGTCATCTTTGGCAAGCCTTATAAGGTTATCGTAAGTTGTGCGTGCCTTTTGTTCTGCCGCCATATCTTCAACGATATCTGTTATAGAATCACCCTTTGACTGGAATTCGCACGCATTAAATGGAATACCACCTGCCGCCTGAGGCCACACTGCTGATGTATGGTCTACATAGTAGGCTTCAAAAGGAGTTCCTTTAATCTGTTCCATTGTAAGGTTTCTTGTGAGCTGGTGAACCATTGTACTAATCATTTCAAAATGCCCCAGCTCCTCAGTGCCGATATCTGTAAGCAGCCCGGCAACTTCCCTGTATGGCATAGAATATCTTTGCGAGATGTAACGCATAGAAGCACCAAGCTCGCCGTCCGGTCCACCATATTGACTGATTATCATAGCTGCCAGAGTAGGGTTCGTCTGTTTTATTTTAATAGGGTATTCAAGTCGTTTTTCATAATTCCACATATCAGCAGCCCTCCATTTCCCAAGGCATTGGAGTTGCTACCCACATCCAGTAATTGTCGTTGGAAATGTGTAATTTATCGAGTGGTCCATAATAATCTGCATACTGTGTCATATAATCGCGGTATTTATCTTTTATCTGTGCATAATATTCAATTGCTTCGAGGTCATCAGGGTGGGTGTCAAGGTAGAGATTGACTTCTGTTAGTACAAATCCCAGTTCATAAATATTCTGCATAAGCCCACGTTTGTCGGCTGTTAAAGTACAACTGGACTGTCGGGTTGGAGTGAGGGTGCTGTTGGAATTGCCTCTGTTGTGCAGATTGTTATTGTAATTGCGGTTGTTATTACAGCTATTATTAGAATAGCCATTATTGCAATTCTGCTGGCAATTGCAGGAAGACCTCTGGTTCATAGATGGCTGGTTAGTCATATTATTCATACTCTGCCTCCTGCAAAAGGTTTGGATAATACAGGAAATAAAGTTCCACATTTAAGGGCTTTGCAAGGGTCATACAAATCTCCCCATTTCTGCCATGGTACATAACACATAGCAATCGCCCATGTATTCTGCGTTCTCATAATCGAAAAAACTCCATATATTAAACTTATTAGTATTATATGTGGAAAATGACTTGATGCTACTATATGTAATTATATTGAATTTGACATATGATATGAGATTAAATATAATATTTGTATAACCTAACGGTAACAAAAGTGATAATAGAGCTGGATATAATAGAATTCGGCTAATTGTAGATTGATAGAGATACATTAATTGTATGCGGCTATGCTATAGGAGTAATTTCTACTATTGTAGATTCCTTGCTTCCCTTGTAAAAATACCCAGGTTTAAGTAAACTAAATAATTCCGCATACCATTAAATACATAAAGACTTTAAATAATCACACCAAAGTATTATCTCCCCAACAATATTGAATATTCTCCCTATTCTTGCTAGAATATCACTACAAGAATTAATGGAAGAGGATATTAAGTTATGAAAGAAAAGATATATACGGTTCCAGTTAATGATGCGTTTGCGTTGGATAGTGAATGTCCGATTTGTTCAATGTTTGAAAAGCTTGAGAATGATGCGGTTGAGTATGTCATGGGCCCAAGCTATATGGAAGATGACATAAGAGAAAAGACTGATAAAATGGGATTTTGCAGCCGTCATATTAAGAAGATATACGAGCAGAATAACAGACTTGGTTATGCACTTGTTATGAAGACACATATGGATTATGTCATTAAGCAGATAGAAAGTTATAGATATGATAAGGGCACTGGAAAGACACTCCTAAAAAAAGGCAAAGAGGCACAGGTATGCAGTTATATAGATGAGCTTGAAGGAAAATGCTTTGTGTGCGATAAGGTAGAAGATACCATTGAAAGATACATAGATACAGTGTTTTATATGTATAAACACGACAAAGATTTTGTAGAGAAACTTAAAAACTGCAAAGGCTTTTGTACCAGCCACTATGGACTTTTGATGAAAAGGGCGAGCGACAAGCTTTCGGGAGCACAGTATACAGAATTCACAGAGCTTATCACTAAGCTTTATATAGATAATATGAAGAGAGTAAGAGATGATGTAGCCTGGTTTATTAATAAATTTGATCACAAATATGCCAATGAGCCCTGGAAAAATGCTAAAGACTCACTCGTAAGAGCAACATTAAAAGATACTGGAGTTAATATCCAATAACATAATAATGTGTTATTTTTCGGAAGAAGATAAGTTCATTATGGTATAATGAGCACAAAAGTGCTCATCTTAAAAGTTCCTTATGGAACTTTATATGTGCAGAAAAGCTGCACAAGATTTATGGTATGATATATACATTATATTAAGAAATTAATTGATATTAATAAAAGCTGATTACCCTCATTAATAAAAATGGAGATAATCAGCTTTTTGTTGATATATAAATGTAATAATTATTACATTTATATATCAATTAATATGTAAATGTAACAGAATATAACGTGTAATTAACACGATCAATATTCTTATAAGAATAGGATAACTGCTGTCCGGTTCTTGATATTGCCTCTTTAAGATCTGCATTATAAGTTGTAGTGAATTCAATATGTGCAGTTTTATTTTTAACTGTTGAATATATGAGTTTATTTAGTTGGTTGACATTGCTTATTAAAGGTAGTTTTTTGTATCTGCAGTAGGAATATTTTGCACCACATTTTTCATAAGCGGAGTAACGGCTTCTGTCCCAAGTATGGTCGAGTGCCATATCGTCAGCACTGATATTAAAATATGAGTGGTCGATATAATTAGATGATGAACCGACAGGGTCATCCCAGGTTACATCAACGTGATACCAGTGATTATCAAGGTTGACAACATTCCATATGTGCTGTTGTCCGCCAGCCTCTCCTGAAATCGTTGCATTTTCTATTCCAAGCATATCTAACAATGTCTTAAAACATTCAGTATAGCCACTACATACGGCGATTCCGTTGATTAATGCACTGTAGGCATTGTAGGAAGAGTCGCCGGTATCAACATAATTGATGTTATCAACGAGATAGTCGTGTATGGCAATCTCCTTTTCAATATCAGATTGATTTGGCGAAATAATCTCTTCAAGTATTTTGGTATATTTGTCATAAAGCACAAGCTGGCGTTCATTAAGATTATATGTTGACTCACTTCTGTAAGCTTTAATGATTGCAGAAGTGTCCCAACATTCATAAGTTATCCGCACATTGAAACCATTTTTAATGCGCCTGTATTCACATCTTAACTGTTCTATGCCGTTAATTAATGAAAGCCATTTGTTGGCATCAATTAACTCCTCATCAGTAATAAATAATTCGCAGACATTATTGTCACTATCCATACTTGCAATTATAGCCTGAACAATCTCCTCAGTTGTATCTGCGGACTGGGAAAATGCAGTCTTAGGTATTGTCATAGCTGAATTGGAAGACATATTAAATGATATTGGAATTGTACAGCCTGTCAATGCGACAGATAAAAGCACAAATGCGAGTATAATGCATACACGCTTGTGGATAGGCTTATATAAATTTTTCATATATGTTAATAAATCTTTCTATAATAATTTAGGCTTATACTTTGTTAAATTAAATATAATTTGGTATTATTACATCATACATTATAATTATATTACATTATAAAATAATACACAACTGCTAGATATATGGATGTTTATGGCAGTCTGATGATAATATACCGTACATTTTATTTTGTACAGGGAGGAGAATTAATATGAGCGATTATATTATTAACAAACCTGATGATTTTGAATTGAATGAAACACTTGAATGTGGACAGTGCTTCCATTTTAAGAAGCTTGATGAAAATGATTATGTCCTCACAGCATTTGGACATATGTTACATATAATGCAGACTGAAAAAGAAATTGTGTTTTATGATACTGACGAGAAGCTGTATATGGATTTGTGGAGAAATTATTTTGATATAGACAGGAATTATGGTCTTATAAAGGAAAGGCTTCTAAAGAAAGATGATAAGCTTAAGGAAGCAATTGAGGCAATGTCAGGTGTCAGAATTCTTAATCAGGAATTTTTTGAGACACTTATTTCGTTTATTATATCGCAGAACAAACAGATACCACATATAAAGAAGATTGTTGCAGATATTTCTGCAAAGTATGGCGATTATGCGGGTGAGGTGAAAGGTGTACCTATGTATACATTTCCTGATGTAAGGAAGTTAGCCAAAGCAGAAGTAGAGGATTTGAAGGAATTAAAGACAGGCTTTAGAGCACCTTACATATATGATGCCGTAAAATGTGTCGGCGAGGGAAAAATTAGCTATGATGAGCTTATTGCACTGGATAGTGAGCAGGGCATTGAGAAAATGTGTCAGATAAAAGGGGTTGGCAACAAGGTCGCAAGCTGTGTAAGCCTTTTTGCATTGGGTAAAAGGGACAGCTTTCCTATTGATGTGTGGATAAAAAGAATAATGGAATATCTGTATTTTGACGGAAATGATACTTCCAAAGATGTTATAGCTGCATTTGCTAAGGAAAGATTTGGCGAGCTTGGTGGATATGCACAGCAGTATCTTTTCTATTATGGAAAGACTGTCAAGATGGGTGTCGCTAATAAGAATAAAAAATAAAAAAAGTATAATCAAAATGTTAAATCATTAATATATTTAGAAATAGCTGTTGACAAATTATTAGCCGGGTGCTATCTTAATTTTATTGAAATTAGCACTCGGTTGAAATGAGTGCTAACAAGCAAAAAACAAATTGCTGCCATATACATTTCAGACAGCGGAATGGAGGATATATATGAAATTAGTACCATTAGGAGACAGAGTTGTAATTAAAGCATTAGTTGCAGAAGAAACTACAAAGTCAGGTATCGTATTACCAGGACAGGCAAAGGAGAAACCATCTCAGGCAGAGGTAGTTGCAGTTGGACCTGGCGGGGTTGTTGATGGCAAGGAAGTTACAATGCAGGTTAAGCCTGGTGATAAGGTAATATATTCTAAGTATGCTGGAACAGAAGTTAAGCTTGATGATGAAGAATACATCGTTGTAAAGCAGAATGATATTCTTGCGGTAATCGAGGACTAATCAGATACAGCCAGTTTACTGGCGTATATATGAAAAGTGATAGTTAGTTGATATCAGATATATTTTTATTACAGATAATAATGGAGGTAATAGCAATGGCAAAGGAAATTAAATACGGAATTGAAGCAAGAAAAGCTCTTGAAGAGGGTGTTAATAAATTAGCTAATACTGTAAGGGTTACAATCGGACCAAAGGGACGTAACGTAGTGCTTGATAAATCATATGGTGCACCACTTATCACTAACGATGGTGTTACAATTGCTAAGGATATCGAACTTGAAGATGCATTTGAGAATATGGGTGCTCAGCTTGTAAAGGAAGTTGCTACAAAGACTAATGATGTAGCAGGTGATGGTACAACAACAGCTACTGTTCTTGCACAGGCTATGGTTAATGCAGGCATGAAGAACTTAGCAGCAGGTGCTAACCCAATCATCTTAAGAAAAGGTATGAAGAAGGCTACTGATTGTGCAGTTGAAGCTATTGCACATATGAGCGAGAAGGTTACAGGAAAAGACCAGATTGCAAAAGTTGCATCTATCTCAGCTGGTGATGAAGAAGTAGGTCAGATGGTAGCTGATGCTATGGAAAAGGTTTCTAATGATGGAGTTATCACAATTGAAGAATCTAAGACAATGAAGACAGAACTTGATCTTGTAGAAGGTATGCAGTTCGATAGAGGATATATTTCAGCATATATGGCAACAGATATGGATAAGATGGAAGCTAACCTTGATAACCCATATATCCTTATTACAGATAAGAAGATTTCTAATATTCAGGAAATCTTACCAGTTCTTGAACAGATAGTCCAGAGCGGTGCTAAGCTTCTTATCATTGCAGAAGATGTTGAAGGTGAAGCTCTTACGACACTTATCGTTAATAAGTTAAGAGGTACATTCAATGTTGTAGCTGTCAAAGCACCTGGATATGGTGACAGACGTAAGGAAATGCTTAAGGATATCGCTATTCTTACAGGTGGTCAGGTTATTTCAGAAGAACTTGGCCTTGAACTTAAGGATACAACAATGGATATGCTTGGTAGAGCTAAGTCAGTTAAGGTTCAGAAAGAAAATACAGTTATCGTTGACGGCGAAGGTGCTAAGGAAGATATCGAAGCAAGAGTTGCACAGATTCGTGCACAGCTTGAAGAAACAACATCTGACTTTGATAAGGAAAAGTTACAGGAAAGACTTGCTAAGCTTGCAGGCGGCGTAGCTGTTATCAGAGTTGGTGCTGCAACAGAAACAGAGATGAAGGAAGCTAAGCTTCGTATGGAAGATGCCCTTAATGCAACAAGAGCTGCTGTAGAAGAAGGCGTTATCTCAGGTGGTGGTTCTGCTTATATCCACGCTTCTAAGAAGGTTGCAGAACTTGCTGCTACACTCAGTGGTGATGAGAAGACAGGTGCAGAGATTATTCTTAAGGCACTTGAAGCTCCTTTATACCACATTGCTCACAATGCAGGTCTTGAAGGTGCAGTTATCATCAACAAAGTAAGAGAGTCAGAAGTAGGAACAGGTTACGATGCTCTTAATGATGAATACGTTAATATGATTGATGCTGGTATTCTTGACCCAGCTAAGGTTACAAGAAGTGCATTACAGAATGCTACAAGTGTAGCTTCAACACTCCTTACAACAGAGTCAGTTGTAGCTGATATCAAAGAAGATACACCAGCAATGCCAGCAGGAGCTGCCGGTATGGGCGGAATGATGTAATAAGTAATAATTTGCTATACATCAGCAAGTTGATAAAATAAATTTAACACTTACATCATATTAAAAAAGTCCCTTTGTTTATGTTTTATATTCATAAACAAGGGGGCTTTTTGTTGTGCAATATAAAAGGAATGTGTTATGCTATCAAGGTTATTAAGTGAATTGCAGCAGATTGAGCTGATTCATATATGTCAGGAGAGCTTGGTTTATGTTTTTTAGTAGAAGAAAGAATGATGATTTGTCAGAAAAGCTGGTTAAACTGGTTGTTCCGATAGCGATACAGCAGTTTATGTTGGCACTTGTAAGTGCCACAGATGCGGTTATGCTGGGATTTGTGGACCAGACCTCGTTGTCTGCAGCTTCACTTGCCGGACAGATACAGTTTGTGCTTAATCTGTTTATAGCAGGGATAACAGCAGGCTCAGGAATAATGATTTCACAGTACTGGGGAAAGAAGGACATAAAAGCTATTGAAAAGGTCATGCCGGTGGCTTTATATGCTAATCTGCTGTCAGGCGGCATATTCACTATTCTTGCGCTTCTCATACCTGAGGGACTTATAAGGATATTCACTAATGAACCGGAGCTTATTGCAAGCGGTACACTATATATCAGGGCGGTAGCCTTATCTTATGTGCTGTGTGCAGTATCGCAGGTATATCTGATTCTTCTTAAGAATACAGGAAGGGCGGCTCAAAGCTCTGTTATCAGCTCATCAGCAGTTGCTGTTAATATAGTCTGCAATGCTGTCCTTATATTTGGCTTGTTTGGTATGCCACGTCTTGGCATACGTGGAGCGGCTTATGCAACTGTAATATCGAGAGTGATAGAGCTTGTATGGGCATATATTGTAGTTAACAAAGACAGGATTGCCGCTTTGGAATGGAAAGGAATTATTCATACAGATAAAGCACTGACAAGAGATTTCTGGTATTACACAACACCTGTGCTATGTGCCTCCTTAGTGTGGGGCATTGCATTTGTATTATACTCAGTTATACTTGGACATATGGGAAGTGATGCTGTTGCAGCGAATTCCATAGCCAGTATAGTAAAGAGCATGGTGCAGTGCGTTATAAGGGGTGTTAGTGCCGGGGCAGGAATTATTATAGGTAATCTTCTAGGAGCAGGTAAGCTTGATAAAGCCAGGAAATATGGTGGAAGAATTACAAGACTGTCAATAGCCATTGGGATAATAACAGGTCTGCTTCTTATCGTTGTAGCTCCGGTTGTATCGCGTGCAGCTCCTATGTCAGATACAGCGAAGGGGTATCTTGGCTTTATGCTGATAGTTCTCGGCATTAATCTGATGGGGCAGTCGGTGAATACAACTGTTCTGGATGGGATATTCTGTGCCGGAGGTGATGCAAAGTTTGATATGAAGGGGAATATTGGTGCAATGTGGTGCTTTGCGGTTCCGCTTGGCTTTATAGCAGCATTTGTATTCAATGCACCAGTCTGGCTTGTATATATCATAATAAGCCTGGATGAGCTGGTAAAGCTCCCGGCAGTATATATACATTATAAGAAGTATATCTGGGTAAGAAATATTACAAGATAAAACATTAGTGAAAAATACCAGGGATAGTTGTTTCTATTTAAAAAAGTTAAGGGGCATGTTATAATACTTCCATATTGGATTTTAATTGTCACGCAGGAGGAATGGTAATGGCTGATATTGATGAGCTTAAAAAGAAACTTGAAGATGGATGGATAAAGGGTGAACCTTATGTATTTGTAAGTTATGCAAGTAAGGATAAAGAGAAGGTTTATGAATTTGTATATGAACTTAGAAAACGTGGAATTAATGTATATATAGATATAGAGCTTCAGGAGAATATTTCTAAGAACTGGTTACAGAATATTAAGGAGCGTTTATATGATGTTGATTGTGTTGCTATGATTTCATTTCTTAGTCTTAACTATTTTCGTAGTTATGCCTGCCTTATAGAACAGCTTGTAACACGTTCAGAGGATTTAAAGATGGAAAAAGGCAAGTATCTTGAGAATTTTTATATTGCATTGGATGATAATATGTCTACAATACAAAAAATGGAAGATGCAGTGTATAATAATACAGTTGCAAAAGAAAGTCAGAGTATGGCAATAAAGATGGTTCCAGAGGAAGTAAATGTCCTTAAAGATGTCATGGAAGATAATATTGCAGTAAAGAGCAAGTTAAAGAAAGATGTCAGGTCAACTATAGATAGTCTGAATACAGCACATAGAGTTGCGATAAGTATGCTTAGTTATATTTTTAAAGAGTCAAGCTATAGTATTCAGAAATATGGAACAGCTGGTGATTGTGCACAGTTAATGTATAACAATTTTACTAATGACAAGAATGATAAAATTAATATTGCTGTATTGGAGGAACTTAAAGAAAAGTACAACAATGCTTTATCATTCACAACGGCTGCATCATCTACAGAAAGTCAGAATCGTGCCTTAATATCAGTCGTTCAGGATAATGATACTAATAGCAATGAAATAGACAGCGATGAAATAGACAGCAATGATATTATTGGCGATGAAAACAACACAGCAATAGACAGCGTTGCTACAGATGACCTTGCCACATCAACAGACAATATCAACACAACTGATAACAGCAGGACAAGACAGGCTACAAGTACAGGTGATATCAGATTTACGCTTTATGGCAAGGAGTATGAGCTTAATCAGTCAGATATGATGCTTACATTTTTTGCACACGTTCTTAATAAACATCAGGATATTGTGGACGAACTTCCTTCGTATAATGGGATGAACTGCGTATCTGATGTTGATTATAGTCTTCCTAAGAATCGTAAGGCAGATATGCCTACATATTTCAGAAGCTGTGAATTCTTTGAATTCGCTAATGGAAGCCATATATGCGTTGGAACATCATATTCAGTAGTAGACAAGTTAAAGAAAATGGCACTTCTGCTTAATATATGTGGTGAAAGCCCAGAGATATTCAGCTCAGAACAGGTTGAACTTCCAGCGGTAAAGGTAAGAGGTGGTTCTTCTGCTGGCGGCAAGGGAAGTGGAGCACTTGTGAAATTCAGCGTATATGGTAATGAATACGCGCAGAACCAGACAGATATGCTTGGAACAATATGCAGTTCTGTTATAGCTAAGCACCCAGACAAGTTAGAGGAAGCAGCAGATGTTTTATTGTGTTTGGATGTTAAAGATTATACAGATGTTGCAAAAGAGGACAGACCAGTATATTTCTCATCAATGAACAGATATGAAGTAAATGGTACAGCATATAGTGTTGGTGGAAGCTTCGGAATGAAAGAAAAGCTTAAAATGATTGCCAGATTACTTATAATGTGTGACGAAAGCAAGGATATAATTGATATAGAAGATTATGAGATACCAGATGTAAAGATTAAGGCAGCAGCAGGCACTAAGAAAAAAATTAATTACTTTGATTAATTGGAAGTATTACAAGATAGGAGAGGCTTTATGTTTGATATAGCAGTAGAACAGATAGTGAAGGTAAAACCACCTAAGACAGCAGTTGTTTATAAGACATTGCTTATAATAGGCTGTATTGTGGCGGCTACAACCATACCACAGACAAGAACATTTGGAATAATTGTGCTTGCATTATTTGCGGTGATGACATTTTTAGTATTCCAGTATTATAATGCAGAGCTTGAGTATTCGATAGTGGATGATACACTTACGATTGACAGGATAATGGCAAAATCAGCAAGAAAAAGATGTGGTGTGTATACACTTTCAAGAGCAAAGCTTGTGGCAAGAGCTGATTCGCAGGAGGCACTCCGTATGAACCATATGGACGTTAAGACTTATGATTATTCAGTTGGTGCAAGCAATCATGATTCAGTTGTCATATATGCGTATAATGAACATAACGAATTAGTCAGGGTATTTATATATCCTGATGAACGTGTTCTTCACAGCATACAAAATGTTGTTGAAAAAGATGTGTTTAAAGTTATTGACTTTTAAAAAATGCTCTGATACAATTCTAATATTATAAACAAAAGGAATATGATAGAGCGTTTATCAGATTTCTCCACACAGAAATGTCCGAATTGAGTATTCGGATTTTTTTGTACAAAGAATTGCGTTATTATGCGCATATAACTTAATTATATTATTCACAGGAAAGCGAGGACAAAGGAAAATGGGTACAATTATTGGTGAGGGCATTACATTTGACGATGTGTTATTAGTTCCACAGTATTCAGAAGTAACACCTAATATGATCGATTTAACAACTAATCTTACAAAGAATATTAAGCTTAATATTCCTTTAATGAGTGCTGGTATGGATACAGTTACTGAGCATAGAATGGCAATCGCTATGGCTAGACAGGGTGGTATTGGTATTATTCATAAGAATATGTCAGTTGAACAGCAGGCAGAGGAAGTTGATAAGGTAAAAAGATCAGAGAATGGAGTAATTACAGATCCATTTTTCTTACATCCAGATAATACATTACAGGAAGCTAACGAACTTATGGGTAAGTTCAGAATTTCTGGTGTTCCTATCACAGATGATGATAGAAAGCTTGTTGGTATTATTACTAACAGAGATCTTAAATTTGAAGAAGATTTCTCAAGACCAATTAAGGAATGTATGACAAGCGAGAATCTTGTAACAGCTCCAGTTGGAATTACTCTTGAAGAGGCTAAGAAGATCCTTGGCAAGGCAAGAAAAGAAAAGCTTCCAATCGTTGATGATGAATTCAAGTTAAGAGGGCTTATTACAATAAAGGATATTGAGAAGTCTATTAAGTATCCTGCATCTGCACATGATTCACAGGGAAGACTTCTTGCAGGTGCTGCAGTTGGTATTACAGCCAATGTTATGGATAGAGTTCAGGCTCTTGTTGATGCAAGTGTTGACTGTATTGTAATTGATTCAGCACATGGTCACTCTAAGAATATTATTACAACATTAAAGAATATCAAGTCAGCATTCCCTGATTTACAGGTAATCGCTGGTAACATTGCTACAGGTGCAGCTGCTAAGGCACTTTGCGAAGCTGGTGTAGATGCAGTTAAGGTTGGTATAGGACCTGGTTCTATCTGTACAACAAGAGTTGTTGCTGGTATTGGTGTACCTCAGGTAACAGCAGTTATGGATGCTTATGCAGAAGCTAAGAAGTTCGGTATTCCAGTTATCGCTGATGGTGGTATCAAGTTCTCAGGTGATATTGTTAAGGCTATTGCTGCCGGTGGTAGTGTATGTATGCTCGGAAGTCTTCTTGCAGGCTGTGATGAAGCTCCTGGTTCATTTGAGTTATTCCAGGGAAGAAAGTATAAAGTATATAGAGGTATGGGTTCTATCGCTGCTATGGAGAACGGAAGCAAGGACAGATACTTCCAGACAGGTGCGAAGAAACTTGTTCCAGAAGGTGTTGAAGGACGAGTTGCATATAAAGGACTTGTTGAAGATACTATATTCCAGCTTATGGGAGGACTCCGTTCAGGTATGGGTTACTGTGGAGCACAGACTATTCCAGTACTTCAGGAGACAGCTAAGTTTATAAAGATGTCATCTGCAGCTTTAAGAGAAAGTCATCCACATGATATCCATATTACTAAAGAAGCTCCTAACTACTCAGTAGAGAACGCTTAATATAAAGCTGCTATTATAAACAGATTAGAATAATAGACATTTAATCAACCCCGGCATTAATCAATTTTAATGCTGGGGTTGTTTGTGCGTCAATTTTAGTGTATTATCTTTGGGATATTAAATGTGAAATATGCACAAGTTGTATATGATAAATGTGGCAAAATGAATAAACTGTCTAAACAATTAAACTGATAAGCGTTTATAAGTGAAAATAAAATCCGATAATAAGTGCTTATAAGTGAAAATTGATGTTGCTAATATATGTTTTCTTGATGTATAATAATCTTACAGTAAAATTGTATGAATAATGTATTTATAGAAGGTTATGCACAAGGAGAAGAGGTATGCAGGATAAGATGATTAACAAGTATATTGCTAAGAATCATTCTGGATCTGTATTTACTGACAATGAATTGCAGGTTATCAAGGATGGTAATATAGATGATATGGTTACAACATTTCTTGATATGAATACAGAATATTATAATAAGCAGATGCAGAGTGTTTTAAAGGTATTTACACAGTTTATGAGCACAGAGATTGAACTTGAGAGAATAATATATCAGAAGGAATTTGATGGCAAATTTGTTGGCTGTCAGATTATGGACGGAGATATAGATGTATTCTTAGGGATAGCAGGTGAAGATGCTGACCTTCTTTGTGTTGCATCTACATTTTCCCAGGAAGATATGAATAAGTTTGATGCTGATGCTTATGATGCAATATGCGAGCTTATTAATATTATTAATGGTGCATATGCGACTAAACTCAGTTATGAAGAGATAGAGGTGTCTTTACACCCACCGGTATTTTATCAGGATACACAGATTAAAGCTGATAATGGAATGTATGTAGTTACATTTAATATGAAAGGACATAGATTTAATCTGCTTATGGTTGCGGATGATAAAGTTAAGCTTAATGTATAAAAATATATGTACATAATTAAGGCGTATTACAGAAGCTGAAGTTGTTAATAATTGTCAGTCAATTATCTGTTAGTTGTTGAATTGTTATAGATATATTGTATTTGCAGTTGATTACAGATACTAAATGCTTCTGCACAAGCCGGGTGGTTAATTATAGACATATGGAACGGAGGAATATTATGGCGAAGATTTTGATAGTAGATGATTCTAAGACTTCAAGAAAGTTCTTAAGAAATATGCTTGAACAGGCTGGACACGAGATTGTTGCAGAGGCTGTTGATGGAGCAGAAGGCGTTGAAAAGTTCAGAATATACAGACCGGATATAACAACTATGGACATTACAATGCCTGTTCTTGGCGGAATAGATGCAGTGAAGGATATTATAGAGATAGACCCTGATGCCAAGATTATTATGGTAACAGCGGCAGGACAGAAGGCTAATATGATAGAGGCTCTTAAGAAAGGAGCGGCTGATTTTATACAGAAGCCTTTTGATATGGACGTGATTGTTAATACAATTGAAAAGGTTATGGAAGAATAGATGTACAATTATAGATTACAACTTCAATATGATGGTGGGAGATATGACGGCTGGGTCAGAATGGGCAAGGACTCTAATTCTAACACTATAGAATGTAAGATTAAAGAGATAATTCAGAAGATGACAGGTGAAGATATTGATATATATGTTGGATGCAGAACAGAAAAAGGTGTTCATGCACTTAATCAGACAGCTAATTTCAAGCTTAATGATAAGTACCAGCCTGTAGAGGTTAAGAATTACCTTAACAGATATCTTCCAAGGGATATAGCTGTTAATCGCGTGGAATTAGTAGATGAAAGATTTCATAGCCAGCTTAATGCGAGGGAGAAGACATATGTATACAAGATAGATATGGCTAATGTAGCGAATGTATTTACAAGAAAGTATGCTTATCATACATTTGATACTCCGGATATTAAGGCTATGAAGCAGGCAGCTTTTTATATGATTGGAAAGCATGATTTTAAAGCATTTACTACTGCGAAGAAGAGCAAGTCTACAGTAAGGGATATCAAAGATGTAGAGATAACTACAGATGGAGATAGTTGTGAGATAAGAATAACAGCAGACGATTTCCTTCATAATATGGCAAGATATATGATTGGTATGCTTCTTGATGTAGGAAGCGGACTTAAGAAGGTGGAAGATGTAGAGAATATCATAGCTGGCAAAGATGTTGTTATGTCACTTCCAGCTGAGAGCTATGGACTTTTCCTTGAAAGTGTTTTATACTAAATAGATGATTTTATTAAAGAATCTCGGATTTCGGGATTCTTTTCTTGTTACTTTATAATAATATATTTTATGAAGCAGAATTTAACAGGAATGGAGAATATAATGAAGACCATAATTGAACTTATGACAGATGAATTTAAGAAAGCATTTGCAGAATGTGGATATTCAGAAGAATACGCAAGAATTACTATATCTAACAGACCTGACTTATGCGAATTCCAGTGCAATGGCGCGATGGCAGCAGCTAAGACTTATAAAAAAGCTCCATTTGTTATTGCAGATGAGATAGTTGCAAAGCTTTCATCTAACGGCATGTTTGACTCAATTGAAAGTGTTAAGCCAGGATTTATCAATATAAAGGTAAGTGCTGGATATCTTTCAGATTATCTTAATAAGATGTCAGAAGATGATAAGTACGGATATGAGAACAGCGAGGAAGCTAAGACTGTAATAGTGGATTATGGTGGAGCTAATGCAGCTAAGCCATTACATGTAGGACATTTAAGATCTGCTGTAATTGGTGAGAGTGTTAAGAGAATTAACAGATACGCAGGCAACAATACAATAGGTGATGTACACCTTGGAGACTGGGGACTTCAGATGGGTCTTATCATAGAGGAGTTAAGGGACAGAAAGCCTGAACTTCCATATTTTGATGAGGCGTATACAGGAGAGTATCCAAGTGAACCCCCATTTACGATATCAGAGCTTGAACAGATATATCCGGCGGCAAGTGCTAAGTCTAAGGAAGATGAAGAATTCGCTAAGAGAGCACACGAATCCACACTTAAGCTTCAGAGCGGGGACAGAGCATGCACAGCAATATGGAAGCATATTATGAATGTTTCCAAGAAGGATTTAAAGAAGAATTATGATAATCTTAATGTATCATTTGACTTATGGAAGGGTGAAAGTGATGCACAGCCATATATTAAAGATATGGTTGATAAGATGGTTGAAGATGGAATTGCCTATGAAAGCCAGGGAGCTACAGTAGTAGATATTGCAGAGCCAACAGATACTAAGGAACTTCCTCCTTGCATAGTAAGAAAGTCAGACGGTGCGGCACTTTATGCTACATCAGATCTTGCAACTATTGTTGAGAGAGAGAAGTTATATAAGCCGGATACATATATTTATCTCGCTGATAAAAGACAGGAGCTTCATTTTACTCAGGTATTCAGAACAGCTAAGAAGGCTGGAATTGTAAGACCAGATGCAGATATGAGATTTGTTGGTTTTGGTACTATGAATGGAAAGGATGGCAAGCCATTTAAGACACGTTCAGGTGGTGTTATGCGTCTTGAACATCTTATATCCGATATTAATGAAGTTATTCTTAATAAGATTAAAGAGAACCGTTCAATGACGGATGAAGAAGCTGATAATATATCTAAGATTGTGGGTCTTGCTGCACTTAAGTATGGTGATTTATCTAATCAGGCATCCAAAGATTATGTGTTTGATGTAGATAGATTTGCTTCATTTGAAGGTAATACAGGTCCTTATATTTTGTATACAATAGTAAGAATAAAGTCTATTCTTGCAAAGTATAAGGAAACAGGCGTAAGTGTTGGTAATCTTACAATACTGCCTTCAAAAGAACAGTCGGAGAAGGCTTTATCACTTGCACTTATTAAGTTTTCAGATGTTATAGACGGAGCATACAAGGATAATGCACCTCACAAGATATGCCAGTATATATATGAGGTTTCTAACTCATTTAACGGATTTTATCATAACACAAAGATTCTTGCAGAAGAGGATAAGAAACAGCAGGAAAGCTATATTGCATTAATCACACTTACTAAAGAGATACTTGAAACTTGTATTGATTTATTAGGTATACAGTGTCCTGACAGAATGTAGAGATTGGAGATATTATATGAAGTTATTATCATTTGCAATTCCATGTTATAATTCAGCAGCATATATGGAAAAATGTATCAAATCATGCCTTGCAGGTGGTGACGATGTAGAGATAATAATTGTTGATGATGGTTCAACAAAAGATGATACATTAAAGATTGCCAAGGAATATGAAGCAAAATATCCTAACATAGTCAAGGCTGTACATCAGGAGAATGGTGGACATGGACAGGCTGTTAATACAGGTCTTGCCAATGCCACAGGGATGTTCTTTAAGGTTGTAGACAGCGACGACTGGGTTGATGTTAAAAGCTATAAGAAGATATTAACTAAGCTTAAGAGCTTTGTTGAGGAAGATGACCTACCAGATATGCTTATTGCGAATTATGTATATGAAAAGGTTGGTGCTAAGAGAAAGAAAGTCATTCACTATGAGAATGCACTTCCAGTTGACAGAATGTTTGGATGGGATGAGATGGGACACTTCAAGGTAGACCAGTATATTCTTATGCACTCAGTAATATACAGAACACAGCTTATAAAGGAATTTGGTCTGAAGCTTCCTGAGCATACATTTTATGTAGATAATATATTTGTATTTGAGCCATTGCCGGTTGTTCAGAAAATGTACTATATGAATGTTAATTTCTACAGATATTTTATTGGAAGGGAAGACCAGTCAGTTAATGAAACAGTTATGATTTCAAGAATTGACCAGCAGTTAAGAGTTACAAGACGTCTTATAGATTCATATCTTGGCAATAAGCCTGTCAATGAAAGATGCAGAAAGTATATGGTGACATATCTTAGAATTATGATGGAAGTATCATCAATATTCCTGATTATATCAGGCACAGATGAGAACCTTGTTAAGAAAAAGGAACTTTGGAAGTATGTTAAGAATTCAGATTCCAAGCTCTATAAAGAGTTAAGATACAGCATACTTGGCAATACAGTTAATCTTCCGGGCAAAGTCGGCAGAGGAATATCTAAGACTGGTTATAAAGTAATGAATAAACTTATTGGATTTAATTAAAATGGCGTGTGCAGAAATGAGGGAATACTATGATATTAGATTTGTTTAAACTTGACGGAAAAGTAGCAGTTGTCACAGGTGCTAACACAGGTCTAGGACAGGGAATGGCAGTAGCTTTAGCTCAGGCAGGAGCTAAGGTTCTTGGCGTTGCAAGACGTTCCTGCGAAGATACTAAGAATAAGATAGAAGCAGATGGTGGTGCGTTCGCAGAGGTTATAGCCGACCTTTCAGATATGGCTTCAATAGATGTAGTTATGAAAGCAGCAATTGATACATATGGCAGAGTGGATATTCTTGTTAATAATGCGGGAATTATTAAAAGACAGGATGCAATTGAATTCACAGAGGAGAATTGGGATTCAGTAATTCAGGTTAATCAGAAAATGGTATTCTTCTTAAGTCAGGCATTTGCCAAGCAGCTTATGAAGCAGGGAGAAGGCGGAAAGATAATTAATGTATGCTCTATGCTTTCATATCAGGGTGGAATAAGAGTTCCATCATACACAGCAAGCAAGAGTGCAATTATAGGCTTAACAAGAGCGTTAGCCAATGAATGGGCAAAGTATAACATTAATGTAAATGGAATTGCACCAGGATATATGGCAACTAATAACACAGCACAGTTAAGAGATGATGCCGAAAGAAGCGAAGCTATTCTTGACAGAATTCCAGCAGGCAGATGGGGCACACCACAAGATATGGAAGGTGCAGTAATATACCTTGCATCTAAAGCCTCAGACTACGTCAACGGCTTTACCCTGGCAGTAGACGGCGGCTGGTTGGCAAGATAAAACAAAAAATTATGAAATAGCTATTAAAAGAGCTTTCCAATTAAAGGAAAGCTCTTTTTTGCTTATAGACTTAGACTTATATACCAAAATGGGACTTATAGGACAAAATGTGTTGATAAAAACTGCAACTAAAAAACAGGCAGACTTTAACGAAGTTTAGATGTTAAAGTCTGCCTGTTTCCTCATAATTAAACATATTTAATCCGTGTCGATATCTCCCTTTATTTGGTAAGCACATTTTTAAAATATTTTAACATAAACATTTTACGATAATTATTTAGTATTCGCATAATTTCGCTAATTACATTTTACATTCTGCCATACTCAGTTGTGTAGCTTTACTATATTGCAAGCTGGGTGCTTTTGCAGCCGTCGGCACTTAGCGGCTGTATTTTAGCCGCTTACGTGTCCGCTACGGCTACAAGCAGCGAGAGCGTGCCCAGCGGTAATATAGTAAAACTACACAACGTCCGTATGCCATAAGAACGTCCGTCTGTCATAAAGTAAGAGTATGCTTGTCACGAAATATGTTAAAATCCCCCTCTTAGTACACTATCCTGCACTTATTTCTATCTACATGCTCCATAATAAATCCGCCCACATTCTTCTTGATATTCTCAGGCATATCATTACTATTAAGCATTACAACCATTTGCTTCCCGTTAAACAACATATAATATCCATATTTGAAATATACAGTTGTGAATTGTTCCCATTCGTAAGTGTATATTAAATTATGGTCTGGAATATCAGCAAGTATCGCATTATCCATTAATGTTATTGTGCAGGGAGCATCTTCTGATGCATCTCTGTGCTTCAAGTGGTAATTAACGCTTGATTTGAACTGGAATGCAAATATATATATAGGATAGAACCAGCATATTGCATATATAATTAATAAAAATGTGTTGTATCTGCCAGAGGCAAGCATAATTATTGAGATAACGGCAGGAACCCACGAAAGTATAAGTTCGACAGGGTTTCTTAAAAATCTGTTCCAGAATACAATCTTTTTGTAATCATTGCCTGAAGCTTTCAGGGTAGTATTATATTTGTAAATATTATCCATAAATTCTCCTGTTCTTACATAGTAATGTGCTGCAATATTTTAATTAAGTGTTCTGCATACACCAGTTGGAAAACACTTGCAGAATGAGTTTATAAAATCTGCATAAAAACATAATATTCATAATATCACGCATAGTTTAATAAAACAATTAAAAATTGAATTTCATTTCGTATGTAATTTAAAAAATATATAAAAACAGTTCCCAAACTGGTATAAATATTATATAATTAGTCTATGTAAAACATTCTGGAGGCAGGAGTTTTGGGAGAGACTAATAAGAAGTTTGAAGTGTTGTCAGAGTTGATAGAAAGCCTTGAGTCAAGAGATACATTTCAGCATACAGTAGAACTAATATTACATAAGACTATAGCATACATTAATGCTGATTGTATTGCATTGCTTCAGAAGGGTTCAGATGATGAATGGACAGTAATTGCGTCTGAGGGTGAATATATAGAGGAAGCTAAGAAATGCGATGTTATGGCACTGAATGGTGAGAACAGCATAAGCGTTCCTGTTAAGATTAATGACATAGATGCTATGCATTTTATCATATATGATAAGAACAATATAAAGCAATGGTCCGATAATGAGGACAATATGCATTTTATATATGATGTTACAGGTATTATTCAGAGTATTGCCCAGATGAGAGTAACTAATAATTCACTGCTCTCATCATATGAAGTCTTAAAGGATATTCTTAATAATATAGGTTCGGGTATTATTGTATGTGATACAACTACAGGCAATATTCTGTTTGAGAATAAGGTGGCGGCTGAGTCGAAGGAGATTAAAGATACAATAAAAGAATGTATGCAGGATATTCTTGTACCGACAGAAGGAGATGTAGAGAAGACACTTGAAGAATATATTAATAATGCTGAGGGCAATAATATTGATGGATATTATGATTTTTCTGATTATACAAGAGAATACATAAGACCTGTGGAGAAGTATAATGCTGAGTCAGGTCTGTGGTTTGAAGTAAGATTTACCAAGCTTATATGGATAGATGCAAGTGAGGTAATTGTATGTACAGCCTCTGATATAACACAGAAGAAAAAGAATCAGCAGAAGATTGAATTTCAGGCACATAACGATTTCCTTACCGGTCTTTATAATCGTATGAAGTGTGAGTCAGACTTAAAGACTATAATTAACGAAGCTATAAGAGATGGTGTTAAGGGGGCGGTTTTGTTTATCGACCTTGATGATTTCAAGCACATTAATGATGGTCTTGGACACCAGTATGGAGATATTCTTTTACAGCAGATTGCGGCAGGACTTCAGAGTATAGTAGGTCTTAGAGGCAGATGTTACAGAATGGGCGGTGACGAATTTGTTGCCATAGTAATGCCTGATATGTTCCTTGAATTAGAGAGAATTGCCAATAAGGTTAAAGAGATATTTAACAAACCGTGGTATCTTATGGAGACAGAATATTTCTGTACTATGAGTATGGGTATTGCGGTATTTCCAGATGACAGCAAAGATGTACACGAGATTATCAGAATGGCTGATATAGCAATGTATGAGTCTAAGAAGAATGGTAAGAATGGATATTCTTTTTATGATGTGTGCAACAAACAGAATTCTGTAAGACGCCTTGATATTGAAAATAATATGCGGCAGGCTGTTGCGACAGGAATTGATGAATTCGTTGTATTCTACCAGCCTGTAGTTGATATTAACACAGAGGAATGTGCATCGTGCGAAGCACTGGTAAGATGGGACAGTAAGTCGCTTGGATTTATGGGTCCGGGAGATTTTATTCCGCTTGCTGAATATCTTGGACTTATAACTTCAATTGGTGATTATGTTCTTGAGGAAGCTTGCAGACAGTGCAGATACTGGAATGAACATGGTATGCCGGATTTCCATATCAATGTTAATCTGTCGGTTGTCCAGCTTCTTCAGAAAGATATAGTAGATACAGTAGCTAAAGTGCTTAAGAGGACAGGAGTTAATCCTGTGAATATAGTGTTGGAGATTACAGAGAGCTTTGCTATTAATGATATGGACAGGGTTCTTAATATAATTAATGGCATAAGAGAATTAGGACCAAAGATAGCTCTTGATGATTTCGGTACAGGATATTCATCACTTAACTACATTAAACAGCTTCCTTTTGATATTATTAAAGTTGACAAGACATTTATTGATGATATAACGGAAGATGAGTATGCACAGGCATTCATTAAGCTTATAGTTGAATTGTCTGCTACTATAGGAACTAAGATAGTTGTAGAAGGTGTTGAGGATAAGAGCCAGTTAGATATATTAAGAGAGCTGGGTGTTGACTTCATACAGGGATACTATTATGGTAAACCTGAACCTGCTTACGAGTTTGAAAGATTAAATTTTAAGGGGAGGATTAATATATGAGAATGTTGATTAAGAACGGAAGAGTTATTGACCCTGCAAGTAACACTGATGACATTAGGGATATTCTTGTTGAAGATGGGGTTATAGCAGAAGTGGCAAAGGATATCGACAAGGCAGCAGATACAGTTATTGATGCTAAGGGCTGTATGGTTATGCCAGGACTTGTGGATTTACATGTACATTTCAGAGAACCAGGCTTTGAACATAAGGAAACAATAAGAACTGGTGCAAGAGCTGCGGCAAGAGGTGGATTTACAACAGTGTGTCCAATGCCTAATACTAAGCCTGCAATTGACAGCGTTGAGATGGTTGAATACATAAAGAATAAGTCAGAAGAAGTAACAGATATTAATATTCTTCCTATAGCAGCTATGACAGCAGGTCAGGACGGAGAGTATATAACTGATTATGAGAGGCTTTATGAGGAAGGAGCTGTAGCAGTAAGCGAGGATGGGAAGTCTGTTATGAATGCTAGAGTAGCAAGACAGGCTATGAGGCTTGCGGCAGAAGTAGGAATACCGGTATTTGCACATTGTGAAGATAAGGATCTTGCAGCAAGGGGAGTTATGAATGCCGGCAATAAAGCAAGAGAACTTGGATTTTACGGAATTATGAATTCTGTAGAAGATATTATGGTGGCAAGAGATTTACTCCTTGCTAAGAATACGGGTGCCAAGCTTCATATATGCCATGTTTCAACAGAGGACAGCGTAAGAATGATAGCGGCAGCCAAGAAAGAAGGTCTTGATGTTACAGCAGAGGTAACGCCACACCATTTAACACTTACAGAAGATGATATTAATGAAGATGATGCTAACTACAAGGTTAATCCACCATTAAGAACTAATAAGGATAAAGATATGCTTATTAAGGGCCTTAAGGACGGAACAATAGACATAATTGCAACAGACCACGCACCACATCATCTTACAGAGAAAGACAGAGGTTTTGTAGAAGCACCATTTGGAATATCAGGTCTTGAAACAGCTGTTGCTATTATAATGACAGATCTTGTTAAGAAAAATGTTATTACACCTCTTGAGATGGCAGATAAGATGAGTTATACACCTGCTAAGATTATCGGTATAGACAAGGGAACACTTCTTGTTGGCAAGACTGCTGATATTACTATAATTGATCCGGATGCAGAGTATGTTATAGACAGTAAGACATTTGCTTCAAGAGGCAAGAACACTCCATTTAACGGCAAGAAGGTAAGTGGTGAGATTAAGTATACAATAGCTGGTGGTAAGATTGTATATTCTAATATCAACGGAACAGAAGTTATTATTGATAAAGATGTTCCAAAGTTGTAATATAAGATAGATTAATTGATATGTAAGGAGAATATAGATGATTAACAAATTAGTTGACAAAATCGTTAAGACAAATGCACCCGTAGTTGTAGGCTTAGATCCTATGATGAAGTATATTCCAGAGCATGTTCAAAAGGAAGCTTTTGAGCAGTATGGAGAAACTCTTGAAGGTGCGGCAGAAGCTATCTGGCAGTATAATAAGGCAATCATTGATAATATATATGATATTGTACCATCAGTTAAGCCACAGATTGCTATGTATGAGCAGTTCGGTATTGAAGGACTTAAGGTGTTTAAGAAGACTGTTGATTATTGTCACGAGAAGGATATGGTTGTAATCGGTGATGTTAAGAGAGGCGATATAGGTTCAACATCTGAGGCTTATGCAGTAGCACATCTTGGAAAGGTTAAAGTTGGTTCTAAGCTTTTAACACCATTTGATGAAGATTTTGCAACAGTTAATCCATATCTTGGTTCTGACGGAATTAATCCATTTATTAAGGTATGCAATGAAGAAGACAAAGGTATATTTATCCTTGTAAAGACTTCTAATCCTTCAAGTGGAGAATTTCAGGATCAGCTTATAGACGGCAAGCCATTATATGAGCATGTAGGTGCTAAGGTTAATGAATGGGGAAGCCAGTGTATGGGCGATGCTTATAGTAATGTAGGTGCGGTAGTTGGTGCTACATATCCAGAGATGGGTAAGGTATTAAGAAAGGTTATGCCAAAGGCTTATATCCTTGTTCCTGGTTATGGGGCACAGGGTGGCAAGGCTGAAGACCTTACAGCTTTCTTTAACCCAGACGGACTTGGCGCGATAGTTAATAGTTCAAGAGGAATTATAGCTGCATATGCTAAAGATGAGTATGCTAAGTTTGGAGCTAAGAATTTCGGTGAAGCTTCAAGACAGGCAGCTCTTGATATGATTGCAGATATTAATGGAGCACTTGGAAAGTAAATAATTATTATAATAAGCGGCAGTACCACTCAGCAACAGACTGGTAATGCCGCTTTTATAAAGAATGGAGATAATATTGAGAACTTTAATTAAGAATGGACATATAATAGATCCAGCAAGACATATGTCATATAAGGCAGATATTCTTGTGGAAAATGGAATAATAAGCGGTATAATACAGGTAAAAGCATTTGATGTGCCTGTATCCGACATAGCTGTAGATGAAGTAATTGATGCAGAAGGTCTTGTGGTAGCACCTGGTCTTATAGATACACACGTTCATTTCAGGGATCCAGGTTTTACTTATAAAGAAGATATTAATACAGGAGCTGCGGCAGCTGCGGCAGGAGGTTTTACAACAGTTCTTTGTATGGCTAATACTAATCCTATAGTAGATAATAAAGAAACGCTGCAGTATGTAATAGATAAGGGAAGAACTACGCCGATAAATGTATATTCAGCTGCGGCAGTATCTAAAGGCTTTAAGGGAGAAGAACTTACTGACTTTACGGAACTTAAGAATGGCGGGGCACTTGTATTTACAGATGATGGTATTCCACTTAAGAGTGAAATGCTTGTAAAGGAAGCTATGCAGAAAGCTAAAGAGCTGGATATGCCGTTAAGTTTTCACGAGGAAAATCCTGCATATATAGAACAACAGGGAATTAATAAAGGCGTTGTATCAGACAAGCTTAATATAGGTGGAGCACCAGCCTGCTCAGAGTATATGATGGTAGCACGGGATTGTATGCTTGCACTTGAAACCAAGGCAACAATATGTATACAGCACATAAGCTCAGCGGTATCAGTAGAGCTTGTAAGGACAGCTAAGAAGCTGGGAGCAGATGTACATGCAGAGTCTACTCCACAGCATTTTTCGCTTACAGAAGACATTGTGCTTGAGAAAGGCACACTTGCAAGAGTTAATCCACCAATAAGAACAGAAGCTGACAGGCTTGCTGTAATTGAAGGCCTTAAGGACGGAACAATAGACATAATTGCAACAGATCACGCACCACATAGCAAGGATGAGAAAGCTAAGGAGTTCAAGGCAGCACCGAGCGGAATGATAGGGCTTGAAACATCACTTGCACTTGGAATTACTAATCTTGTAAAGAAAGGCTATTTAACACTTGAGGAACTGCTCACTAAGATGACTGTTAATCCAGCAAAGCTTTACAAAATGGACAAAGGCTGTATTGAGGCTGGAAAGATAGCTGATTTGGTTATATTTAATCCAGATGAGGAGTGGGAGGTTACAGAGAATTTCGTATCGAAAGCTAGTAATTCACCATTTATCGGACAGAAGCTTTATGGTAAAATAAAATATACTATATGCAATGGAAATGTTGTATACAAGGATTTGAAATAATTAATTAAGAATGGAGAATACATATGTCATACAGAGAAAATGCATTAATAATTAAGACTTCGTGTTTAGCCGAAGGCATATATGAAATGTGGTTAAAGACAGATAAGATGGCAGGAGAGGCTGTACCGGGACAGTTCATATCGGTATATTCTAACGATGGAGCAAGACTTCTTCCAAGACCAATAAGCATATGCAGAATAGATAAAGATAATTTAAGGATTGTATACAGGGTTGCTGGAAAGGGGACAGAGGAGTTCTCTAAGATGAAGGAGGGGGAATATGTTAATATTCAAGGACCTCTTGGCAATGGATATGATATTAAGTCTATTATGGAATATGTAAAGAATGTCACAGGAAATGATTGTGCGGACACAGAGTTAAAGGCAATTCTTTTTGGTGGTGGAATTGGTGTTCCTCCAATGCTTGAGCTTGCTAAGCAGCTTGAATGTAAGAAGCAGGCTGTACTTGGTTACAGAAACTCACAGATGTTTTTAAAAGATGAATTTGAGCAGTTTGCTGATGTATATGTTGCAACAGAGGACGGAAGTGCTGGAACTAAAGGTAATGTATTAGATGCAGTAAGAGAGAATAACTTAACAGCAGATGTAATATTTGCCTGCGGCCCTACACCAATGTTAAGAGCAATTAAAGAGTATGCGGTAAGCAATAATATCGCCTGTTTCGTATCCTTAGAGGAAAAAATGGCTTGCGGAATAGGAGCGTGTCTTGCCTGCGTATGTCAGTCAACAGATATTGATGACCATTCAAAGGTTAAGAATAAGAGAGTATGTAAAGAAGGCCCTGTATTCAATGTTAAGGAGGTAGAGTTATAATGGCTAATAGAGTAAATCCAATTAATCCGGCAGACGTTAATATGAAAGTAAATATTGCGGGAGTTGAATTTAATAATCCTGTTACTGTTGCCTCAGGAACATTTGGTTCAGGTATGGAATATTGTGAGTATGTAGACCTTAATAAATTAGGTGCGGTCACAACTAAGGGTGTGGCAAATGTACCTTGGCCGGGCAATCCAACACCTAGAATAGCAGAGACTTACGGTGGAATGATTAATGCAATAGGACTTCAAAATCCGGGGCTTGATACATTTGTAAAGAGAGATATTCCATTTCTTAAGCAGTATGATACTAAGATAATAGTAAATGTGTGTGGAAAGACAGAAGAAGATTACGTTGATGCTGTGGAAAAGTTAGGCGAACAGCCAGTTGATATGCTTGAGATTAACATATCCTGCCCTAATGTAAAAGAGGGTGGTATTGCTTTCGGACAGGTTCCAGCTTCAGCAGAGCGTATTACAAAGGCGGTAAAAAAGGTTGCCAAGCAGCCTGTAATTATGAAGTTAAGCCCTAATGTGACAGATATTACAGAGATGGCTAAAGCTGTTGAGGCAGGTGGTGCTGATGCGGTATCCCTTATTAATACATTAACAGGAATGAAGATTGATATTAATAGAAGAACATTTGCTGTTGCCAATAAGACAGGCGGTCTTTCAGGTCCAGCTATAAAGCCTGTTGCAGTAAGAATGGTATATCAGGTTGCCAATGCTGTAGCACTTCCTATTATTGGAATGGGCGGAATTGCAAATGCAGATGATGCACTTGAGTTTATTATGGCAGGTGCGACAATGGTATCAGTTGGTACAGCTAATTTTAATGACCCTCTTACAACAATTAAGGTTGTGGACGGAATAAGAGATTATTGTGCTAAAAATGGAGTAGCAGATATTAACGAGCTTATTGGCTGCGTTAAGTAAAATTATAATTTAACAAAGACTTTACATAGATTTCTTGTAGCAGTGGTATTGCATTTTACATACCACTGCTATTCTTTTATCTGTCGATAAGACATAGACCTTTAAAAAGAAAAGTGAGGAAAAAATTTATGAGAAAGATGAATTTTAAGAAAAGCGCGGCTGTAATTCTTAGTACAGTATGTATGGTAACAGCACTTGTTGGCTGTGGAAGCAACAGTGCAGATGCAGACTCTAAACTTAGCGGAAGCATAACAGCAGCAGGTTCATCAGCATTAAAGCCACTTGTTGATGATGCGGCAGACCTTTTTAATGAAAAATATCCAGATGTTAACATAACAATCGATGCAGGTGGTTCTGGTGAAGGACTTAAGCAGGTATCAGAGGGAACAGTTAACATTGGTAACTCTGATGTAGAGGCAGCAGAAAAGCTTGATGCAGCTAAGGCAGCAGAACTTGTAGACCATAAGGTATGTGTAGTAACAATGGCACCTATCGTAAACAAGGATGTAACAGCAGGTGGTGTTAAGAACCTTACAAAGGCACAGCTTACAGATATTTTTACAGGAAAGATTACTAACTGGAAAGAAGTTGGTGGTGCTGATGAAGCAATCGTACTTATCACTCGTCCAGAATCTTCTGGTACAAGAGCAACATTTAAGAAATATGCATTAGACGGTGCAAGCGAAGCTTCTAACAAGTCAATGGAAACAGATGATTCAGGTGTACTTTTACAGAATGTTAAGACAACGAAGGGTGCTATCGGATATGTAGCTTTATCTTACCTCGTAAATAACCCAGGCGTTGATACAGTATCAATTGATGGTGTTGAACCAACACTTGAGAATACATATGCTGGCAAATACCCAGTATGGACATACGAGCATATGTACACAAAGGGCAACGCAGATGAAGTATCCCAGAAGTTCCTCGACTACATCACATCAGATGAATACGGCAAGAAAATGGAATCATTAGGCTACGGCGTATCATCAAAGATGACAGTAAAAGAACACTAAAAAATAGTTGTTACCCACTTAATTAAAAAGTAAGATAAAATCTTACAAATCATCAGCAACCCAAATTAAAAGATTGAAAGAAAATCAATCAAAAACACAAAGAAATAGGTTATCAAATAAGTAACCAGTTTAGGCGAGCAGATTTCCTGCCCGCCTAAACGCATAGAAATTAATAACATATAAAATGAAAATGTAAAAAAGAAATAACAAAGAGTAAAGAAGATACATAAAGCTGATAAATAATTCAACGCGGGTTAATCGCAATCCAGTTGTGTGGAGTGTTATATTGCAAGCTGGGTACTGTTGAAACCGTCGGCACTTAGCGGCTGTCCTTTAGCCGCTTAGTACCGCTACGGTTTCAAGTAGCGTAAGCGTGCCCAGCGGTAATATAACACCCCGCACAACGTCCGTTATTATTAATCCCCCCGCCGTTGAATAATAACAGCCACATTTTATATGTTAAGAATGGAGAAAGTATGAATATTAAAAGAGGTATGTTTACCAAAGAGTACCTGTGGCGTACAATCGTCACCCTATGTGGTCTTTTCGTTATAGTGCTTACTCTTGGGATAAGTGGATTTCTTGTATACAAGGGTTCAGGAACATTCTTAAAATTCCATCATTCAATCGTTGAGTTTCTGTTTTCACCTGACTGGGCGCCTATAGACAATATGGAAGGCGGAGGTTCAGTAGGTACACTTATATTTATAGTAGGTTCATTAAGCACTTGTGGTCTTGCACTGCTTATTGCAACACCATTTGCACTTGGTTCGGCTATATTTATGACAGAGATTTCGCCTAAATTTGGTGAAAAATTTTACCGCCCTGTAATCCAGATATTTGCAGGAATTCCTTCAGTAGTATATGGCTGGGTCGGACTTACCGTGCTTGTGCCATTTATAAGAGATATGTTTCACAGACAGGTAGGACATTCAATATTAGCGGCAGGTATTGTGCTTGCAATAATGATATTCCCTACAATAACAAGTGTGTCAGCAGATGCAATCAGGTCAGTTCCTAAAGATTACAGAATGGGTGCTTATGGAATGGGCTCAACACGCTGGCAGACAATATATAAGATAGTGCTTCCAGCTTCCGCTTCTGGAATATTCTCAGGCATAATACTTGGTCTTGCAAGAGCATTTGGTGAGGCATTAGCAGTTGCGATGGTAATAGGACAGACAACCGCACTTCCAGACAGCATATTCTCAACAACCAAATCACTTACAACAGAGATAACAGCCCAGATGGGAAATGCGATGGAAGGTGGAGAAACTAAGACAGCGTTGTGGACACTTGCATTGCTTTTGTTCCTTATATCACTTTTGTTCATATTTTTAATACATTTTCTGTCTGCTAAGCAGTCAGAGGAATCTGGAAATAAAAAGAAGAGTGCAAAGACTAATTAAAACCGCCTGTTAAGGTTAATAAAGGGTGAAAATGAATATTAGTGCGCAGAAGCGTGCACAGAAATGGAGATTATATGAATAGGATAAAACGTGCCAAGGCACAGGATAAAGTAATGACAGTTATATTTTACTGCATAGCCGTATTCTTCTTTGTGCTTCTTGCGGCATTTGCCGGATATGTAATTATTAAGGGCTTTGCTGGTGCAAAACCTTCAATGTTCGGCTTTACAAGGCGTGGTGCTATAGGCAACCAGCTTTTTAATACGATATATCTTGTATTCTTGTCATTGCTTATAACAGTACCGATTGGAACATTTGCAGGAATATATCTTGCAAAATATGCCAAGGGAGGACTTATTACAAAGTTCATAAGAATATGTATAGAAACACTTTCGTCACTTCCATCTATTGTTGTTGGTTTATTTGGCTACCTCATCTTTCTTGTAATTATGGGACTGGATAAAAGCCTTATGGCTGGAGCATTGTCCGTATCAATCATAACACTGCCACTTATAACAACAACAACAGAGGATGCCATAAAAGGACTTCCTAGGGGATATTTTGAAGCGGGTATGGGACTTGGTTCAACACGCTGGCAGGCAATATTCCACATATTACTGCCAGCCTGCCTTCCAAGAATTATGACAGGTGTAATACTTGCAGCAGGACGAGGCTTTGGTGAAGCGGCAGTTCTTTTGTATACAACAGGTTCAGGAACTAACATAAGATGGAGCAACTGGAATCTTGCATCATCAACTTGTCCACTTAACCCATTTCGTTCAGCAGAGACATTGTCATTGCAGATATGGGATTTACAGGTTAATGGACAAAACCAGGACCTGGCTAACCTTGCATCAGCGGTACTTCTTATACTTGTGCTTGCATTCAGCATAGGAGCTAATGTGTTAAGTAATAAGATAAATAAGAAGAACTCTGGTGAGAAAGCGTAGAAATGAGGATAAGTATGAGTAATATAGATATGAATAAGAATTCTGAAAATGGAAGCAGTAATTATACAGGTGATGATAAATTTGTAATCAAAAATCTTAATCTTCATTATGGGGATTTTCACGCATTAAAAAATATTAATATGAATATTCCTAAGAATCAGATTACAGCATTTATTGGACCATCTGGATGTGGTAAATCTACATTTTTAAAGACACTTAACAGAATGAATGACTTAATTGAGGGTGTTAAGATTGATGGTGAAGTATACCTTGACGGAGCCAATATATTTACAGAGATGGACGACATAACATTAAGACACAGGGTTGGAATGGTATTCCAGCAGCCTAATCCATTTCCTAAAAGCATATATGACAATATAGCTTACGGACCAAGGTTATTTGGAGTGCACAAGAAAGCAGAACTTGATATTATAGTAGAAAAAGCTTTAAAGCAGGCTGCTATATGGGACGAGGTGAAGGACAGACTTAAAAAGTCAGCTCTTGGACTTTCAGGTGGACAGCAGCAGAGATTATGTATTGCAAGAACTCTTGCAGTTGAACCAGAGGTTATTCTTATGGATGAGCCGACATCAGCCCTTGACCCAATATCAACTTCAAGAATTGAAGACCTTGCGATTGAGTTAAAGAATGATTATACAATAATAATGGTAACACACAATATGCAGCAGGCGACAAGAATATCAGATAATACAGCCTTCTTCCTGTTAGGAGAGATGATTGAATACGATAAGACAGAACAGTTATTCTCTATGCCTAAGAACAAGAAGACTGAGGATTATATCACAGGACGTTTTGGATGATAATTACATATTTTAGTACCTTGTTATTAAAATCTTTAAGAAGTATAATAAAGCTAATTAGTTATAATGTGATTAATTAATATAGATATATTAATGCGAGGTATTTATTATATGGAATACGTTAAATTTGATATGCACTGTCATACAGCCGAGGGTTCAGTAGATGCCAAGGTTGGTATAGATGATTATATCAAGATACTTAAGAGCAAAGGTTTTAAAGGAATGGTTGTAACAGACCATGACTCATATGGTGGATATGATGCGTATCTTTCATATGGTAAGAAATATGATGATTTCGTGGTATTAAGAGGCATAGAATATGATAGCCTGGAGTTCGGACATTTTATAGTTATTTTTCCACAGGATACACCTAAAGAGGTATATGAGCTTATGAGATATAAGGGGCTTACTTTAGATAAGCTTATATATATTGTACATTGTTGTGATGGAATATTAGGACCTGCACATCCTTATGGAGAACCATTTATGAGCTTTGCATCTACTATGTACTGGAATCAGTCAAAGCAGATTGCACATATGGTTCATTTTGATTTTGTAGAAGGTTATAATGCCTGCGAGAGTGAGAAAAGCAATAAGTATGCAAGAAAGTTCGCCAAGGGATGTAAGGTAGCACTTACAGGCGGAAGCGATGCCCATAACAGTAATTGTGTCGGTATGGGATATGCACTTATTCCAGATACAATAAAGACAGAGGACGACCTTATAAAATATTATAAAGATGGCAATCATCCTAAGGTTGGTGGAACAAGATATATATACACAACCAAGGATAAGATAGGAAAGCTTAACAAAGTACTTGTATATTCTTTTTATATGTATAACAAGATTGGAGCAATGTTTAAGTATCCTAAGAGAGCGAAAGCGTTCAGAAGTGCGTTAAGGGCATTAAACAGACGTTTTATAATATATAGAAAAAGATAATCTATAATGACCAGGGAATTCATCATATTAACTTAATAGAACCTGTCAGCAATATTGAAATAATTGAGTGTTAGACCGTGTGCCAATAGAAGCACAGGAAAAGAGGTTAATATGAGAAATAGATTTGACAGACAGTTAGTACAACTTAATAATGAATTAATTGAAATGGGTGGTATGATTGAGAAGGCTATATCTGATACAGTAAAGGCACTTGTTAATCAGGATATTGAGCTTGCTTCAAATGTAATAGAATATGACGAGGAGATTGACCATCAGGAACGTGAGATTGAACAGTTATGTCTTAAGTTATTATTACAGCAGCAGCCGGTTGCAAAGGATTTACGACTTATATCAGCAGCATTAAAGATGATTACAGATATGGAAAGAATAGGGGACCATGCAACTGATATTTCAGAGATTACAATAGAACTTTCTAAAGAATCATATATTAAGAAGCTTGACCATATACAGCAGATGGCTAAAGAAACTATGGTAATGCTAGTACAGAGTGTTGAAGCATTTGTTAACAAGGATATGGATAAGGCGAGGGCGGTTATCGCACACGATGATGTTGTTGATGATTTATTCAACAAGGTAAAGGCTGAGCTTATAGCTATGATTCACGAAGATGTTAATGCAGGTGAGCAGGCATCAGATCTGCTGATGGCTGCCAAGTATTTTGAGAGAATAGGGGATCATGCTACTAACATATCAGAATGGGTTATATTCTCTATAACAGGTCAGCATCCAGATGATAAATAATAATCAATAATGGCTGTTTAACATTAATTTTACATTTTACATTGAATTTACATAAGGTTCATATAAGTTTCATATAACTGTTTTACACTCCAAAACGTAAACAAAAAGTAAAGTCTATAAGAAATTTTGGAGGAAAAATGGATATATTTGGTGTATTAGCATTACTTGGAGGATTGGCGATATTCCTCTATGGAATGGATTTATTAGGTGAAGGCTTAACGGGAGCATCAGGAGGAAAGTTAGAGAATATACTTGAAAAGCTTACTTCTAACCCGATAAAGGCTGTTCTTTTAGGAGCTGGTGTTACAGCGGTTATACAGTCATCATCAGCGACGACCGTTATGGTTGTAGGTTTTGTTAATTCAGGTATTATGAAGTTAAGACAGGCAATTGGCATTATAATGGGTGCTAACATAGGTACTACCATAACTTCATGGATATTAAGCCTTACTGGTATTGAGAGTGATAATTTATTTATAAGAATGTTGAAGCCAACATCATTTTCACCAATCCTTGCAGTTATTGGTGTTGTGATGCTTGTATTCCTAAAGAAAGACAAATTTAAAAATCCGGCTAAGATATTTATTGGATTTGCACTTCTTATGTATGGTATGGAAGCTATGAGTTCATCTGTAGAGCCGCTTGCCGAAGTTCCACAGTTTCAGGCTTTATTAACAACATTTAAAAACCCAATACTTGGTATGATTGCAGGACTTGTATTTACAGCAATAATACAGAGTTCATCAGCTTCAGTTGGTATATTACAGGCATTATGTTCTACAGGAATATTAAGCTATGCAACTGTTCTTCCTATAATAATGGGACAGAATATCGGTACTTGTGCAACAGCTATGTTATCAAGTATTGGTGCAAGCAAGAATGGTAAAAGAGCAGCTATAGTTCATCTGTACTTTAATGTTATAGGTACAGTTGTATTTATGACGGTGTTCTATATAGTTAATATGTTTGTACATTTTTCATTTCTGAATGATACAGCTAATGAGATGGGAATTGCGGTAATACATACAACCTTTAATATTATTACAACTGCACTTCTTCTTCCGTTAAGAAATGTGCTTGAGAAGTTTGCATATATGACTATAAGGGTTGATGATGAGGAAAAGGCTCTTATGGAAAGACAGAGTGTTAACGAATTTGCACTTTTAGATGACAGATTTCTTGAGTCACCAAGCCTTGCAGTTGAACATTGTAAGACAGTTATAGGCAATATGGCTGATATATCAAGGGAGTCATTATTTACAGCACTTGGACTTATCGGTAATTATGATGAGAATAAGGCATTGTATGTTGGTGAGCTTGAGAGCAGGGTTGATAAATATGAAGATGAGCTTGGTACATATATTATGAAGATAAGTACCAAGATACTTAATAAAGATGACTCAGAGACACTTAATATGATGCTTCACAGCATAGGCGATTTTGAAAGAATTTCAGACCACGCCTGTAATCTGTGCGACTCTGCAAGAGAATTGCATAATAAGCAGATGGAATTCTCGCCTAAAGCTAAGACGGAGTTAGATATATTATGTTCGGCAGTAAGAGAGGTTGTAGATATATCTTTTGATTCCTTTAAGACTAATAATATTAAAGAAGCAGATAAAGTTGAACCATTAGAAGAACTTATCGATACATTAACAGTTGAGCTTAAGGCAAGACATATAAGAAGATTAAGAGAAGGGAAATGTACTATTGAACTGGGATTTGCACATTCAGATATTCTTAATAATCTTGAGAGAGTGTCAGACCATTGTTCTAATATAGCAGTAGATGTTATCCAGTCAGATAAGGAAAATTTTGATACACACGAATATCTTGATGCAATGAAGAACAGGGATAACCAGCAGTTTGCAAGAGAGTATAAAGAATACAAGGAAAAATACAGACTTCCAGAAACTAGAAAATTTGTGTAAAGCGTAGATATCAGCGGATACATTTTGTATAATCTTTTAAAGATAAAATGTATTAATATGCTGAAATCTGTCGCAGAAATCGAGGATATTATGGCATATGTATATGTTGTTGAAGATGATAAAAATATAAGCGAGATTGAAAGCTTTGCTTTAAAGAATGCAGGACATACAGTTGCTGAGTGTGCAAGCGGCAAAGAATTCCATAAGCTTATGAGAGACAGAATACCAGATATGATACTTCTTGATGTTATGCTTCCAGATGAAGATGGATTAGAGATATTAAGAAAGATAAGACAGACTCCAGAAACAAGAAGAGTTCCTGTTATAATGGTTACAGCTAAGACAACAGAGCTTGATAAAGTTAAAGGACTTGACCTTGGAGCTGATGATTATATAACCAAACCATTTGGAATTATGGAATTAATATCAAGAGTTAAAGCACTTCTTAGAAGGACAGGAAGTTCTGATGAAGAGAAGCTTATAGGAATTGGAAGTCTTTTTATTGATGATGAAAAACGAGTTGCATATGTCGATGATAAACCTGTTGAGCTTACTTATAAAGAGTATGAATTATTAAAATATCTTGCACTTAACCGTGGAATTGTCTTGACAAGAGATAATATAATGGACAGAATATGGAGTACAGATTACGAGGGTGAGTCAAGAACTCTTGATGTTCATATCAAGACATTAAGACATAAGCTTGGTGCGGCTGGTAATTATATAAAGACTGTCCGTAATGTAGGATATTTTATGGATGATGAGGCCAGATAATGAAAAAAAGAATTAATCTTTTGTATATGATAATGGCACTTGTTACTATTGTGGCATCTGTATCTATAGCGTGTACTGTGTTTTACAATGTACTAAAGCATGAAGTGCTTGAAGATATGCACAATTACATAGATGTGTTTATTGGTGCAGATGCATGGGGAATGGTAACAGACCCTGATAATATAGTTGAACAGAAGGTAATTGATAATTACGATGGAAATCTTAGAATAACATTTATTAATTCACAGGGTTATGCGGTAGTCGATACACTTGTTGATATTGATAAAATGGAAAATCATAACGAACGTCCTGAGGTTGTTGCGGCTAGACGGAATGGTTATGGATGTGACATAAGAAGGTCCGTAACACTTAATAATAATTCTTATTATTATGCAGTTGCACTTGATAATGGATATGTGCTAAGAGTTTCAAGGGAAGTAAGCAGTATGACGAGTATTATGACAAGTATGTTCCCTGTTATAATTGTGTTATGTGTAATTCTCTTTATAATCTGTATGATAAGTTCACATTTTCTGACAAAAAGCATTGTTGAGCCGATTGAGTATCTTGCCAATAATATGGATGCTTCGGAGTCGGTTAAAGTATATAAGGAACTTGTTCCATTTGTTACAACTATTAAAAGGCAGCATGAGGATATTATGCGCAATGCCAATATGAGGCAGGAATTCACGGCAAATGTTTCGCACGAATTAAAGACACCGCTGACATCAATATCAGGCTATTCTGAGCTTATTGAAAGTGGTATGGCGGCAGGTGATGATGCCAAGAGATTTGCAGGTGAAATACATAAAAGCTCACAAAGACTTCTCTCGCTTATCAATGATATTATAAGGATATCAGAGCTTGATGCCATATCGACAGAAGAAATATTCGAGACAGTTAATCTGTATGAAACAGCCAGGTCAACAGTGCAGATGCTTGAGATAAGTGCTCAGAAGCATAGCATTATTATTGATGTTGCAGGAAGTGATGTTAATATTACTGCCGATAAGCAGATGCTTGAGGAGCTTATATATAATCTTTGTGATAATGCGATACGTTACAATAATCCGGGTGGAAAGGTTAAGGTATCCGTGTATACAAGACAGAATAATGGCGTGACAGAAAAGGTTCTTGAAGTAGCAGATAACGGTATAGGAATACCTAAGGAACATCAGGACAGGATATTTGAAAGATTTTACAGAGTTGATAAGAGCAGGTCAAAATCTACTGGTGGTACAGGACTTGGGCTTGCGATTGTAAAGCATATAGTAGCCAAACACCATAATGCACATATAGAGCTTGAAAGTGAATTAGGAAAGGGAACTACTATAAGAGTTGTATTTGCTGATAATATGACAGTATAGGCAGTATACTGATTTGATATTAGTAGGTATCAAAGTCGGGGCTTTTGACCCCGGCATCATTATATAATTAAATATACAAATATTGTAGTTAAAGTATGTAAATATTGCAGTTAAATATGTAAATAAAGGTTGACGTTCGCTTATTAATTGATTATCTTATACGAGGTAAGTTAGTTAAGAAATGGAGCGTCAATTTTTTATGAGTAAATTATTAGCAGATAAAAAGAAATTATTTGATATTGATAAGGATAATCTGATGTTTCACAATAAAGCACTGTTTGCACTTCTTATACCAATAGTTGTCGAACAGCTGCTTAACTCATTTATGGGTATGGTGGATACCATGATGGTAAGTAACCTTGGAAGCCAGGCAATATCGGGTGTATCGCTTGTTGACTCGGTTAATAACCTTATCGTACAGTTATTTTCTGCTATGGCTACAGGTGCGGCAATTATATGTTCACATTATATAGGAATGAAAAACCGTGAGGGTGCTAACAAGGCGGCAAGACAGGTTGTGCTTACAGTTGCCACAATAGCGGTTGTCATAACTATAGCAGGACTTATATTAAGAAGACCTCTTTTAAGTTTTATATTTGGTAAAGTAGAACCTGAGGTTATGAGCAATGCAGTAACATATTTTCTGTATACAGCTTTAAGTTATCCATTTCTTGCGCTGTTTAGTGCAGGCTCAGCGATATTCAGGTCGTGTGGTAATTCAAGATATCCTATGATGGTATCAGTAATCTCTAACGTAATAAATGTATGTGGAAATGCACTTCTTATGTTTGTATTTAATATGGGAGTTGCAGGTGCAGCTATATCAACACTTGTATCAAGAGTGTTCTGTATGGTTGTTATATTTATAGCATTATCCAAGCCAAAGATAGATATTGTTGTATCAGAATATCATAAGATAAGACCGGATTATAAGCTTATAGGTTCGATACTTGCGATAGGTGTTCCATCAGGAATTGAGAACAGTATGTTCCAGTTCGGTAAGCTTGCAATCCAGTCAACAGTATCAACTATGGGAACAGCGGCTATTGCGGCACAGGCTATGACTAATATATTAGAAAATGTTAATGGTGTCTTTGGAATAGGTGTTGGTATGTGCCTTATGACTGTTGTAGGACAGTGTCTTGGAGCAGGAAGAAAGGAAGAAGCCAAGTATTACATAGTCAAATTGTGTGGGATAGCAGAGGTTGGAATTATTGTATCTTGTATTATTGTGTATGCGCTTGTACGTCCTATAACGGTTCTTGGCGGAATGGAGACAGACAGTGCAAGAATGTGTATAGAGATGGTTGGTGCGATAACAATATATAAGCCAATTGCGTGGGTATTCTCATTCGTTCCAGCATACGGAATGAGAGCGGCAGGAGATGTAAAGTTCTCAATGATAACATCAATGACAACTATGTGGTGTTGCAGGGTTGCATTGTGTATTGGTCTTGTTAAGGTATTCAATATGGGACCAATGGCAGTGTGGTATGGTATGTTCGCAGACTGGACAGTAAGAGGAATAGTCTTTGTAAGCAGATACTTTAGCGGTAAGTGGATTAAGAAGGTTATATAGTATATAGCATATGGAATGGGCATTTAATACAATGATTAAATTGTTAACAGATTAAATGGTAAATTAATAAAGGTAAACGGTTAAAAAATGGAAATTCTATTACATTAACGGTTGAAATTATATATAATATCGGTTGACAAATGGAAACTTGCCTCCTATACTTTAATTAAAGTAACTTATAGACATTAGACCTATTATACGGAGGTGCTGCATATGACTATTCAGGAGATGAGGGATAAGAAGAAAGAAAAAGGCTACACATATGCACAGATGGCTGAGTTATCGGGAGTGCCCTTAGGGACAATACAGAAGATATTTTCTGGAGAAACAGAAAGTCCACGTTATGATACGCTTCTGGCACTTGAACAGATTTTTACAGAGCAATCTGTAGTGTGTGAGGCTGCTGCTTCTTATAAGACTGACAGGAATGGAAGTTACACGCTTGATGATTATTATGCACTGCCAGAGGATCAGAGAGTGGAGTTAATTGATGGATATTTCTATACAATGCTGTCGCCTACATTTGGACATCAGTCAATTGGTGGGGAGATATATCGTCAGATTGCTAATTATATTATGGAGCATAACGGAAGCTGCCGTCCATTTATTGCACCGGTAGATGTGCAGCTTGACTGCGATAATAAGACAATGGTTGAGCCAGATGTTGGCATAATATGTGACACTTCCAAGATTAAGAGATTTGGAATATATGGAGCACCGGATTTTGTTCTTGAAGTAATATCTCCATCTACTAAGAAAAGGGACTATGCCCTTAAGCTGTCAAAGTATATGGAAGCTGGTGTCCGTGAATATTGGATAGTGGATTTCGTGCAGGCGAAGATACTTGTATATTATTTTGAATGTGATAATTATCCTGTTATATATGGATTTGACAAGCCGGTTCCAGTGAATATCTATGGTGGTGACCTTACTATAGACTTTTCTAATATTGCTAAGTGGCTTGAGGAAGGGATGGAATAACAAAAGTGCCGATAAAAAAGTGCCGATAAAATTCGAGAGAAATAAAAATATAAGCTGTAAATGCAAAGTATCTTAGCATTTACAGCTTATTGTTATGTATACATTTAATTAATGAACATTAAATGCTTTAATTCCAGGATATACGGCTGAGTCACCGAGTTCTTCTTCAATTCTAAGTAACTGGTTATACTTAGCAACACGTTCTGAACGAGAAGGTGCACCAACAGGCATAATCATAAATTCCTGAACATCAAGTCCAGATGATAAAGCGTGACAGCCACCATTAATAATATTCATCATAGGAACTGGGAGTCTGTTGCCTGAAATTCCACCTAAGAATTTATAAAAAGTTAGAATGAACTAATGTGGATTAGAAGTTAATAACTCAAAGCGATAATATTTATCATATGGGTGTTTAGATACAGAATTTATTCTGAATAGCACTGATTAAGTACCAAATAACACATCTGAATTGAAAGTGTATAGTCATTGTGATACATTTTATTTATAAATAAAGAAATGAGGATTAGTATGAAAACAGTAGAGATAGCAGTATGCGATGATGAACAAGTGCATATAGACAGAATTGTTAAATATATAGAGGTATATTCGGAAGAATCTGAAATAAATATTAATATAACATCATATAATTCAGGAATGGCATTGTTGAAGGATATAGAAAATGATGATTTAAAGTATGATATTATATTTCTTGATGTTGAAATGCCAGAAATTAATGGAGTAGATATAGCAAGGCAGATACGTAAAATTACACAAGATGTAATAATATGTTTTGTGACGAGTTTTGATAAATACGCAATACAAGCTTATGGTGTTGAAGCATTAGCATATGTTGTAAAACCAGTTGCATATGCTGAATTGAAAAGAGTGCTGTCAAGAGCTGTTGTATTGGTGCAATATACATTTGATTATAGGGAAGCAGAGGAACGATACATAGAGGTTCCTGTTTCGAGAAATACCCGAATAGTAGACGTAAGGACTATACAGTATATTGAAAAACGAAGAAATCAATGCGTTTTACATTGTACAGATGCAGAGATAACGTGTTATGAAACATTAAAGAAGATTTGTAGTAAGTTAGATCAAAATATATTTATATATGTGCATCAAGGGTATATAGTCAATTTTGACGCAATAAAAGAAGTTAAAGAAAATGTGGTATGTCTTGGGGATGGCGTTGAAGTGCCACTAAGCAGAAGTCATTATAAAGAAGTGAAGAATAGGCATATGAGTAAAATAAGAAAGCTGCTTGAAGAAAGAAAAATGTAGAGATAACACTATTGTTAATTACAGATAATAATTAAATACTATTATCTGTAATTAGGAATAAGTATATCAACAATGAAGGTAGTATCATTGTAGTTAATATCAATTGTGCCACCGTATTTATTAACATTATTCGTAACACTAATAAGACCTAATCCGTGTAAAGGGTTAGCCTTAGAGCCAGAAGAAGGTTTGCTGGAGACAAAGCGACCTTCTCTTTTTTTGATTTTTTCGTGGTGATTATTTTCACAATGTATCGCCAGATATGTATCTGCCTGTTTAATAGCAAGATTAATATATCCGTTATCGAGTTTGGAAGCGGCAGTTATAGCATTATCTAATATGTTTCCAAGCACTGTTATGAGAGTAAAGTCATTTATATAGATGTTGTTAAAATCTAGCTGGGTATCAAAGGCTATTTTATTATCATCACATATGAGCTTTTTAGAGTTAAGAAGTGCTGATATGGTAGATGAAGTGGAAGATATAGCCTGAGTCTGGTTAAGTTCATCAGTTATCTTATGTATGTAATCGTGAATTTGTTTATTTTTACCATCAACAGACAAACTGTCAATAATAAGAAGGTGATTTTTCATATCGTGTCTTAATGTGTGGAGCTGTTGTAATTTATCGTCAATCTGAGAATTATATTCAGATTCCATAGCAGCTTTTTCAATTTGAATTTTATTCATAGCATTTTCTTCAAGAGTAATTGCAATTCTACTATAAGTAGTAAGACAAAATATGATTATTAGCGCGATTAATATAAAAAACATAGGAATAAGCATCTGTGAATTAAGTATTGTTGGTTCAGTGAGAATAGGTGCTATTGATAAAGTGATGATAGTTGCAATTGATATAAAATCATATAGAAATATGTAGGGTTTTGCTGTACTTAATGATTTGATTTTTTTAGTATTAAAATATATACAGGCAATGATATAAGAAATGATAATACCAGAAGTCGAATTATAATGTGTGTAAAGTTGATTTGAAGCAATTTGTAATAAATCTCTAAAAAATAATGCATGCAGTAATATAATTATAAATGTAGAAATATAATCATACATAAAATATTTAATGGCAGTAATGAGGCGTTTGATAAGTGCTCCGTTGCAGCTTACTAAAATATAGGCAAGTATAATAATATTTAATATATATACGAACCAGTTAGGAAAAGTTATTATTGCATAGAATATTCTAAATGTTAAAAATACAGGTCTGAAAATATGTTTATAATGAAAATTATAGCCATTATTTTTAATGAATAAATCTATAATTAAAAAATCAAAGATATTCTCAATAATATCAAAGAAAATGTCGTAGTAGTTCATAAATACCCCCAATTTACTCATAAAAACATTATACAAAATGTAAAAAATATGTCAAATTATACCAAATAGCACCGTTTAAATACCAAATAGCACATGTCTATTGCATTGGAAATATAGAAGTGATATGTTTGCTGAGAAAGGAGATGATAAAAATGAACTATATCAGTTTTTTTGTGCCAGTATCAGAAATTGAACAAATGAATATTAGTGGTGGAAGTTCAAAAGGAAAAGAAACCTATTGGAAAAATGTGTATGATGTATTGTTGAATTTATTTGGAATGAAATAAATTCATATATACACAAAGTGCAAAAAAATGAGGAAATATGTGTGAAGAAACAAAGTAAAGTACAAATTCTTATTATAACTATAATGATATTATTGTGCATATTATCAGTAACTTATACATTGATAATATATCATAAAGTTATTATTAGAGATGTGATTTTATTAATCATTTTTTTATTATTAATTATATTCTTATGCAGGAAGAATAATTAATAGAAATATTAATAGTAAGTATCAAATGTAATTTTATTATAAGGAGAAGAATATGTATAAAGGTTTAAATGAAATGAATATGGAAGAATTAATATGTACCGATGGTGGTGGAGTTGGATGGTTAGCTGTAGCAGGTGCTGTAGTGACAATAGGTACCTTGGTTTCGTGGGGATATGAAGTATATGAAGGCTGGAAAGATTATACTAGATAGTAAAAAATAAAAGGGATTAAGATTATGAAGTTTGAAGAATTAAATGAAAATGAACTTTTTAGGATAAAAGGTGGGGAAGATAATTCGTTGTTTTATCAAATTGGCTGGTGGTTAGCTGAACGATTTAAGTATAGGGATAATATTGGTTCTTCTGGTGGTCACTTTTAGTTGATAGAGTGAATATATTTACAAATTTAATATTAGTTTAAAGAGGTTGTTGTATTAAAAACTTTATATATTGTGTTTGCAGGACCATTTGTTGAAGAAATAATATTTAGAAAGAACATATACACATTTATACAAAATATTGCAGGTGTTAAATGTGCGGTGGTATTCTCGGCATTAATATTTGCTCTTTACCACTGTGATATAGCGATTTTTCTGAATATGGAATTCAGTCAGATATTAGCAGTAATACCGCTATTTTTTATGGGACTTGGACTGGCGTATATACAGGCAAAGACACAAGATATATTATGTCCTGTGTTAGTGCATATGATAATAAATATTATTTCGCTGAGCTGAGAATTCATCGAATTAATAGAAATAGATTAGACAGATAAGAAACAGATATAAACTAATATAAAGTTTATATCAGATAAAGGGGAGAAATTTTAATGAAATGTACTAATTGTGGAAGTCAGAAAATGGTTAAAATGGCGCTTATAGCTAACCAGATTTGGAAGGTAAAGGTTGCTGACGAGATTAAGAAAAATAAATATGATAAAAAATCAGAAAAAGGCATAGATGCATATTTATGTGAAGAATGTGGACATATAGACTTATGGTTACAGTCCTATGCACAAAAGAAATAGTTTTTTGAAAATTTAAGCTTGTTGAGAGAGTTCAAATAATTAAAAAGTACATAAAAATACTGAAAGGTGATAGAAAACAGAAAGATTAGGAGGGGAGAATATGAACAAGAAATATTTATTGAATTTTACATTTATTATCACAATAATAATGCTTATCTACGCAGTATTGTGCGTTATAGATGGAGTGTCATTATTAAATCCACTTTTGACTTATATTGTGGCATTTATAGTATATGTATTGCCAGTGGCTTATATTTCAAGCAGACAGGCAGAATTAATTGGTATGACTTTTAAGAATGAAAGTGGCAAAGAAGAAAGTATTGAACATATAATATGTGACAAGACAAGAAGAAAATCAGAAACTGAAAATAATGGTGAAAAGATTTATCTTAAAACTAACAGGTATTACAGGTGGCTCACTAACAGAGTGATAGTGAAGGCAGAGGCTGAAAAAATATATTTGACAATTCCTAGGGAATACGGGAAGTACTTTAAGGAAATAGAGGCTGATAAAACGGAATTAAAAAGTAAAAAGTTCAGCAATATAAATACTATGCTTGTAGTCAGTGTATTAGCAGGTGCTGTATTAGGTGGAATAGCTGGGGTTGCAGGTGCAGCTTTCTATGGAACATTTAATGGATATATTGTGGGAATGAATTTATATCGTGCATATGCAGCATTTGCACTGATGGGTGCGGCAATAGGACTATACACTCCGGTATAATTGAAATATTCCGAATTCTGTCAAAAAAATCCTATTTATGCAATTTTTTTTCGATAATGCTGCCGAATGAGCAGCATTATTGAGAAGCAACCTGTGTTATACCAGGACATATTGAGTATTATACTTGTACCGGATGTGACAAGCTGTTAGATGAAGAAGGAAAAGAGATAACAGAAAGCATAGAAATACCGGCATTAGGTCACGATTTCACAGGTGAATGGACAGTAACTAAGCCATCAACCTGCACAGAGAGTGGAGTTAAGGCAAGAAAGTGCAGCCGCTGCAGGGAAACTGAGAAAGAGACAATTCCTGCTACTGGTCACACAGAAGCAGAGGACGCCGCAGTAGCAGCAACCTGTACTACTGCTGGAAAGACAGCAGGAATCCATTGCCTGGTATGTAATACAATAATTAAGGCACAGGAGGAGATTCCAGCCACCGGTCATAGTTTTGGTAAGTGGGAGAAGGTTAAAGCACCAACATGTATGGGTAGAGGAAGCGTAAAGCGTGTATGTGATATCTGCAGATATATAGAGATAAAGGATATAGCTGCAAACGGACACGTATGGAATACTGATTACACAGTAGACAAACAGCCAACCTGCACAGAAACAGGAAGCAAGTCAATCCATTGCAGGAACTGTGAAGAAGTAAAGGATAGCAAGGTTATTGAGGCGTCAGGACATACTTTGGGAGACTGGATTATAGACAAGCCTGCAACTGTAGAAACAGCAGGAAGCAGACATAAGGAATGTGAAACTTGTGGCGCGATTCTTGAAAAAGAAGAAATCAAAAAATTAGAGTTACCAGCATATAAGATTATAGATGGTGCTGAAAGCACATGGACACAGAATACCAATACAGATGGCAGCCTTGTAATCAGGGGAGACGGGGCAATTGCCAAGTTCAAAGAGGTAAGAGTTGATGGTTTAGTTATAGACGTAAAGAACTATACAGTAACAGAAGGTTCAACAATAATTACCTTGAAGACTGAGTATCTTAAAACCTTGCCAGCTGGAAAGCATACATTTGAAATTGCATGGACCGATGGCTCAGCAGCTACTTATTTCACCGTTGCTGGAAGCACAACCGAAGAAGATAATAAGCTGGAAGATAATAAAGTGGAAGATAATACTATCGATGATAAAAAGGCGGAAGATAACAATGTCGAAAACAGTCGGAGTGATGTAGATAGTAATGCATCCTTAAAGACAGGAGATACAACAGACATAAGACTTTGGTTGATACTGCTTATGTCAGCTTTAACAATAATGACAGGATTAACAGTAAAAAGTAAAAGAAACGATTGTGAATAAATCGAAATAGAACTTTATAATAGAACTTTATTATTCTCTGAAGCTAAGATGAATGTAATCCATGCATTTGTAATTATGCAAATGCATAGTTTTTTTAGTTTGAAATAATTATAAATATTATAACACAAAACAAATGGTCTGTAATATTTTACAGATTTAAAATAATTTTTACCAAGCAACGCAGAGCGTGTTGATAATGCAAATACACATTGAAACCAATAAAGTTTTATGTTAGAATAGACCCAATATAACAATAACAGTGCGAAGCCGCATATACAGGAGGTTTTAAGATACAATGGAAGCATACAAGCAGGAATTTATAGATTTTATGGTTGAGAGTGATGTGTTAAAGTTTGGAGATTTCACATTAAAGAGTGGAAGAAAGTCACCATTTTTTATGAATGCAGGTGCATATGTAACAGGTACACAGCTTATGCGTCTTGGTGAGTATTATGCTAAGGCAATTCACGAGACATATGGTGATGATTTTGATGTGCTTTTTGGACCAGCATATAAGGGAATTCCAATCAGCGTAGTTACAGCCGTTGCTTATGCTAAGCTTTATGGTAAGGAAGTGCGTTATTGTTCAGACCGTAAGGAAGAAAAGGACCACGGTGCAGATAAGGGAAGTTTCCTTGGAAGCAAGTTAAAAGATGGCGACAGAGTTATTATGATAGAAGATGTTACAACATCAGGTAAGTCAATGGAGGAGACAGTTCCTAAGGTAAGAGGAGCAGCTGATGTTACAATTATCGGTCTTATGGTATCACTTAACCGTATGGAAGTAGGTCTTGGCGGCAAGGTGAGCGCGTTAGATGAGATTAAGGAAAGATATGGCTTTGAGACAAGTGCAATTGTTTCAATGGCAGACGTTGTAGAACATCTTTATAATAAAGAATGTGAAGGCAGAGTTGTCATTGACGATAAGTTAAAGGCAGCCATAGATACTTATTATGAACAGTATGGGGTGCGTAATTAATTAGTCAGTTTGGTTTATTAAGCCAACAGGAATGGAGGATTGTTGTGGAAGAAAAATTATATAAAAAAATGAAGTCAGTTGGCGTATCAAATCTTGTGTTTGGAATTGTAACAATCGCTTTTGGTATTGGCGCTGGTGTTATGATGATAGTTAATGGAGCAAGACTTCTTGCACATAAATCAGATATATTATTTTAAATGTATATACTGCCTGATATATTATTGCAATGCTTTAACAGAGTGTTGCAATGGTATGTCAGGCATATTATATTGTGTGGAGAGAGATTATGAATAAGCAGAAGTTTCATAATGTTATGAAATGGATAATTTTTGTTATATATATGTGTCTGCTTATATACGTTGTATTCTTTGCTGAGTCAATGGGAAGGACATCGCAGACAAGACATATATACAATCTGGAACCCTTTAAAGAAATAAAAAGGTTCTGGAAATATATATTAGATAATGATTCACTTGGAAGAATAGCAAGACTTAATATTATAGGAAATGTTGTTGCGTTTATTCCTTTTGGAATATTTCTTCCAGTGCTATCTCACAGAAGAATTAAATTAATAGCAACAACTTTATATTCATTTAGTCTTTCTTTGGCAATAGAGCTTACACAGCTTATAACTATGGTTGGAAGCTGCGATGTAGATGATTTGATATTAAATTGTCTGGGAGGACTGACAGGATACATCATATATGCAGTCTGGTACAAAATTATTAGAAGAGAGGATTAAGCGTGAAATTATTTAATAAATACAAGTTTTCGGATAAAAGGCAGTCGCTTGGTGGAATAATATCTACCATAATGGGTCTGCTTGCATTGGCTTCCTTAATATATGGCGTGTATTTATCCTACAAAGCTGAAGGATATGCAGGTTTAAAGGTAGGAAGTCTTGGACTGTTAAGTCTGTTATTTTCAATAATAGGTTCAGTAATCGGGCTTCTTAGCTTTAAGGAAGATGATAAATTCTATACTTTATCAAAGGTGGGCTCACTGTTATGTGGAATACTCGCAGTATTTATGGCAGCGGTATTCCTTATGGGTATAGTGTAATTGCTAATATATTTTTGTGTAACAATAAAGAATAATATAATAGTTGTGCAGTATTAGAGATTAGTACATTTGTTGTGTGACAATGTAAAATAATATGATTGTTATATGTATAGTAATGGATATTAATATATATATTTATTATAGAAATGGAGATTAATATGTTTGATGATAATATAGAAGAAAGATATTCGCTTGCAATAGAAAGAATATCAGAGATTAATAAAGATGATGAGCTGTCAGATTATGGCGCTGGCAGTTATGCTGATTATTTTAAAAATGTATCGGCATTTATACTGCTTATGGATAAGCTCAAGAATGATATAGCTGGCAAAGCATTTGATAACGCTTCATTAGAGGAGCTTGGCGAATATAACAGGGCTTTATATAAAGATGTGACAGGAGAAGCCTATAATACAAGTTATGCTAATCCAAGAGTTAGTGTTAGGTGCTTTGGAGAGCAGTGCGGAAGATTATTCTCAATGGTATATATGGAAATCAGGGGTCTGATTGTATATATGTATGAGCGAAGATTAGCAGATGCAACAGCACTTATTGAGCTGTTTATTGAGCTTTACTGCATAGTTAAGGACTGTGCGGCTGATAATACAGAGGCTGATTATAAGCATCTTAAGGAAGCAGTCTACTGGTATGTAAGTGATTACAGTGATGACCATATTGAATACAGGATAAGGGAACTTATAGACCCATCACTGGATTTTGCTGTAAGAATTATTATGGACAGCGATTTGAATGATTTAAGATATCTGTACAGATATGGGGAATATATTACTGATAATGAAATTAAAATGGCACAGCATTTGAACTCATTATCTGAACAGCAGATAAAGGATATGGCGGCAACATTTACAGAAGGATACCGAAAGGGATTTATTCTTGGCAATAAGCCGTTAGAGAAGAAGCAGACTGTCAATATCAGATACTGCGTAGGCTTTGAAAGACTTGTAAGAGAAGAGATAAAGCAGTTTGAGGCAATGGGGCTTAAGCCTACTATATACAGGGCGGCAGTTAATTCAATTAACAAGCGTATGCATATTAAGATAGGCTATTATGGTGCAAGTCCTAATAAACAGATGGAATTTGACCATAGATTTGATAATGCACTCTATCTTGACGGAGATTTTGTTGAAAGAAAGCTTGGTGCATTAAAAAATGCGTATGAGAAGCATAAAGAGCTTGCCGATGTACACGGCGGACCTGCTGTTATGGAAGTATTTGGTGAGAAGCCATTTGAGCCAGATGATGCTAAAGAATGTTATCATCTTGATGATAAACAGCAGAAGCTTATAGTCAAATATAATAATGAATCAGGAGCTATAGTTAATTCATATATTAAAGGCGAGGAGAGAAGCTTTACTATAATAGCTTATCCATCACCAGAGACAGGCGATAAGTTCACTGAGATTTTTGATGAGATTGTCAAGATAAATACTCTTGATTATGACAAGTACAAGGTTGTCCAGCAGAGAATTATAGATGTGCTTGATACAGCAGAGTATGTCAGGGTCAAAGGCTGTAACGGCAATGAAACAGATATGAAAGTATCTATAATGAAGGTTAATGATGGCAGTAAGCAGACAGTATTTGAGAACTGCCTTGCAGATGTTAATATACCGCTTGGTGAAGTATTTACATCGCCGGTCCTTAAGGGAACAGAGGGCGTGCTTAATGTAAGCAAGGTATATCTTAACGACATTAATTTCAAGAACCTTAAGGTGCATTTTAAAGATGGTTTTGTCACGGATTATATGTGTGATAATTATGAGGATGAGAAGCGTTGCAAGGATTTATTTAAAGAAAATGTCCTGTTTAACCACAATACACTTCCAATCGGTGAATTTGCAATAGGAACTAATACTACAGCATATGTGTCAGCGAACAGATATGATATTGTGTATCTACTTCCAATTCTTATTGTTGAGAAAATGGGACCACATTTTGCACTTGGTGATACGTGCTATTCAAGGTCAGAGGATGTTGCAGTGTTCAATCCTGATGGCAAGGAGATAATCTCAAGGGATAATGAGGTGTCTTTATTAAGAAAGAGTGAGCCTGACAAGGCATATTACAATTGTCATACAGATATTACAATTCCATATGATGAAATTGGAAGAATATCAGTTGTAGACTATTCAGGAAAAGAAACAAGCATAATAGAAAATGGAAGATTTGTGCTTTCAGGAACTGATATGCTTAACGAACCGTTTGAAGATTAAAACAGACATTTGTTCAATAACACGGTTTATGTTAAATTCCTTGACGATATATCTAAAACAAAGTAGAATATTATAGGTATTGTATTATATTATCTGTTTAATTATCCAGATGGATGATTTATCAGATAATATGAAATAATAAGTGATTTAATATTATTTTAAGATGATAGTTGTATTTCTATCAGAATGGAGGAAGTTAAACATGGCTTTAGTAGGAATAGTTATGGGTAGTGATTCTGATATGCCTGTTATGGCAAAGGCAGCAGACATATTAGACAAGTTAGGTATCTCATATGAGATGACAATTATCTCTGCTCACAGAGAACCAGATGTATTCTTTGAATATGCGAAGACAGCAGAACAGAAAGGATTCAAGGTTATCATTGCAGGAGCAGGAATGGCAGCACATCTGCCAGGAATGTGTGCGGCAATATTCCCTATGCCAGTTATTGGTATTCCAATGCACACAACTTCTTTAGGTGGTAGAGATTCGTTATATTCAATAGTACAGATGCCAACAGGAATTCCTGTTGCAACAGTTGCTATTAATGGTGGTGCTAATGCAGGTATTCTTGCAGCTAAGATTCTTGCGACATCAGATGAACAGCTTCTTGAAAGACTTAAGAATTATACTAAGGAATTAAAGGAAAGTGTTCAGGCTAAAGATGCAAGACTTCAGGAAGTAGGATACAAGAATTACGCAAAGTAATTAAAATATCAGATTGTCGTTAAATTATAAAATGGTGCTTATAAAGCATACATAGTTATTCGCAGATAAGTTGCGTAAGAATGGAGGATTACAATGGATTACAAGAATGCTGGTGTTGATATCGAAGCAGGTTACAAGTCAGTTGAATTAATGAAAGATGCGGTCAAGTCTACATTCAGACCGGAAGTGTTAGGTGGTATCGGTGGATTTTCAGGTGCATTTTCACTTGAGAAGATTAAGCAGATGGAAGACCCGGTTCTTCTTTCAGGAACAGATGGCTGTGGAACAAAGGTTAAGCTTGCTTTTATTATGGATAAGCACGATACAATCGGTATTGATGCAGTTGCAATGTGTGTTAATGATGTTGTATGTGCAGGTGGAGAACCTCTTTTCTTCCTTGACTATATTGCATGTGGAAAGAACTATCCAGAAAAGATTGCAACAATCGTAGGTGGTGTAGCAGAGGGCTGCCGTCAGTCAGAATGTGCACTTATCGGAGGTGAAACAGCAGAACACCCAGGACTTATGCCAGTAGATGAATATGATGTTGCTGGATTTGCTGTAGGTGTTGTAGATAGAAAAGACCTTATAACAGGTGAGAATATTAAGCCGGGCGATACACTTATCGGTATTGCTTCAAGTGGTGTTCATTCTAATGGATTTTCACTTGTAAGAAGTGTATTCACAATAACAGAAGAGTCACTTAATACATATTATGATTCGCTTGGCAAGACACTTGGAGAGGCTTTACTTGCTCCAACTAAGATATATGTTAAGACTATGAAGTCTATTAAGAACGCAGGAGTTCGTGTTAAGGGATGCAGCCATATCACAGGTGGCGGCTTCTATGAGAACATTCCAAGAATGTTACCAGATGGTGTAAGAGCTGTTGTAAAGAAAGACAGTTATGAAGTTCCTCCAATCTTTAAGATGTTACAGACAGATGGCGAGATTGAAGAAGATATGATGTATAACACATTTAATATGGGTATTGGTCTTGTACTTGCAGTAGCCCCTGAGGACGTAGATGCAACTATGGAAGCTATTAAAGCTGCTGGTGAGACACCTTATGTTATCGGTAATATTGAAGCAGGTGAGAAGGGAGTAACTTTATGCTAAGGATAGCTGTTATGGTATCTGGAGGTGGAACTAATCTTCAGGCTATAATTGATGGTGTAAAGGACAAGACAATTACTAATACACAGATTGCTGCTGTTATAAGCAATAATGCTAATGCTTATGCTCTTACAAGAGCTAAAGAGAACGGAATACCAGCTTATTGCGTATCACCTAAGGATTATGCGACAAGAGATGAATTTAATAAAGCACTTCTTGAAAAGGTTAATTCGCTTAATGTAGACCTTGTTGTGCTTGCAGGCTTCCTTGTTAAAATTCCAGAAGAAATGGTACACGAATACAGCCATAGAATTATTAATATCCACCCATCACTCATCCCATCTTTTTGCGGCGTAGGCTTTTATGGACTTCGTGTTCACGAAGCTGCACTTGCCAAAGGTGTTAAGGTTACAGGTGCAACGGTGCATTATGTAGATGAAGGAATGGATACAGGAGAGATTATATTCCAGAAAGCTGTTGAAGTTAAAGATGGTGACACACCAGAAATTCTTCAAAAGAGAGTTATGGAACAGGCAGAATGGAAGTTACTGCCTGCCGCTATTAACAAGATAGCTAATGAACATGATAACTAGAAAGACTAGATTATATTGGAGGAAGAACAGATGAAGGTTTTAGTTGTAGGCAGCGGTGGACGTGAGCACGCCATATGCTGGAAGATAAGCCAGAGCCCTAAGGTTGATAAGATATATTGTGCACCTGGTAATGCAGGTATTGCTGAGGTTGCGGAATGTGTTGATATTAAAGCTATGGAATTTGATAAGCTTGTTGCATTTGCTAAGGAAAATGCAATCGACCTTACTGTAATTGGTATGGATGATCCACTTGTTGGCGGTATTGTTGATGCATTTGAGGCAGAAGGTTTAAGGGTATTCGGACCTAGAAAGAATGCAGCTATACTTGAGGGTTCAAAGGCATTTTCTAAGGACCTTATGAAGAAATACAATATACCAACAGCAGCATATGAGACATTTACATCTGCTGATGAAGCTAAGAAGTATCTTGAAACAGCTAAGTATCCTATCGTTCTTAAGGCTGATGGTCTTGCACTTGGAAAGGGCGTTCTTATATGTGAAGACAAGCAGATGGCACTTGACGGTGTAGACGAGCTTATGCTTGACAAGAAGTTCGGTTCAGCAGGTAATACAATTGTAGTAGAAGAATTTATGACAGGACGCGAAGTTTCAGTTCTTTCATTTGTTGATGGTAATACTATAAAGATAATGTCGTCTGCACAGGATCATAAGAGAGCCAAGGACGGAGATCAGGGGCTTAATACAGGTGGTATGGGTAACTTCTCACCATCACCATTTTATACTAAGGAAGTTGATGATTTCTGCAAGGCACACATATATCAGGCAACAGTTGATGCGATGAAGGCAGAGGGAAGACCATTTAAGGGTGTTATATTCTTTGGACTTATGCTTACACCAGAAGGTCCTAAGGTACTTGAATATAATGCAAGATTTGGTGATCCTGAAGCACAGGTTGTTCTTCCAAGAATGGAGAATGATATAATTGATGTATTTGAAGCGTGCATAGACGGAACATTAGATAAGATAGATCTTAAGTTTACTGATAATGCGTGTGTATGCGTAGTTCTTGCATCAGACGGTTACCCACTTGAGTACAAGAAGGGCTTTGAGATAACAGGTATGGAGAATTTCAAGGGTAAAGATTCATACTTTTTATTCCACGCTGGTACTAAGTTCAACGAAGAAGGCAAGGTTGTTACTAATGGTGGACGAGTTCTTGGCGTAACAGCGTTAGGTGAGGATTTAAAGAAAGCCCGTGCTAATGCTTATGAAGCGACAGAATGGGTTAATTTTGATAATAAATATATGCGTCACGATATAGGTAAAGCTATAGACGAAGCATAATTGTTAATTGAATGTGTTTAAGTAACTCCCGCCACATATAATGGTGGGAGTTATTGTGTAATAATTGTAATAATGGAGGACAATGGAATGAAGATTACATCTGTAAAAGGTACTAATGATTATCTTCCTAATGAAGTAGAGATAAGAGATTATCTCCAGGATGAAATATTAAAAGTATATGTAGAGAATGGTTTTGAACATATAACAACTCCGGTTATTGAAGATATTGAAAATCTTGATAAGAGTGATGGTGGAGAAAACCTTAATCTTATATTTAAGATTATGAAGAGAGGCGACAAGCTTGACAAGGCACTTGCAAGCGGAGTCACTTCACAGAATGAAAATGTTCTTGCAGATATGGGCTTAAGATATGACCTTACACTTCCTTTAAGCAGATATTTTGCTAATAATAAGGATAAGCTTACACTTCCAATGAAGTGTATACAGATGGACAGAGTGTACAGGGCAGAACGTCCACAGAAGGGCAGATTAAGAGAATTCGTACAGTGTGATATAGATATTATAGGTTCTGATTCAAGAGATTCAGAGGTTGAGCTTATACTTATAACAACTAAGGCACTTAAGGCTATAGGAATGAAGAACTTTAAGGTTAAAGTTAATGACAGACGACTTTTAAGAGCATTTCTTATGGACTGTGGATTTGAAGAAAGCCAGCTTGACAGTGTATGTATAACATTTGATAAGATGGATAAGATTGGTCTTGAAGGTGTTAAGAATGAACTTGAGGAGAAGGAATTCGCAGAAGCAGCTACAGCTAAGTTTACAGGATTTCTTGCAAATGTAAGTAATCCACAGGAGATTTCTTTAGAGTCAGTTAAAGATATTCTTGTAGATAAAGCACCAGCAGAAAGTCTTGAATATATTATGAAGTCAGTTAATGAGCTTTGTAATGGTGAGTTCAATGTTGTATTCGACCTTTCATTAGTAAGAGGACAGGGATACTATACAGGAACTGTATTTGAGGTTGAAAGCATTGATTTTAAGGGTGCTATTGCTGGTGGGGGAAGATATGATAACCTTATTGGCAAGTTCTTAGGACAGCAGGTAAGTGCAGTAGGATTTTCTATCGGATTTGAGAGAATATTCTCTATACTTATGGAACACGGAATTGACCTTCCTAATAAGGGCAATAAGATAGCAGTAATGTACGATGAGGGCGAGCTTACAGCAGCTTATAAGCTTGCAGAAAAGTACAGGGCAGAAGGCAAGATATGTTCACTTTATGTTAAGCCAAAGAAGATGGGCAAGTTCTTAGGAAAGCTTGAAGAAAGAGGTTATGCAGGCTTTATTAATGTAAGTAATGATGACGGGATAAGTTATTTTGAGAACTAATAATTAAAATAGAACTTCGGGTAATCTATGAACAAACTGGATATAGATTACCCGAAGTTTTTACATACGTCTGTATAGAAAGTGTGTTACAGACGGCTGTGTCTGATGTAAAAAGTTTATCTGAAAGACTTAAATGCTTTACGCAGTTAGTTCCTTGCCTTGGCAAGTGCACTGTCTATAGCCGATAACAGCATAGTTGCTGTATATTTACTACCTGCATTGTAGGTGATATTATCTGTTGAGCCGTTGTTGATAACGGCGGTCTTTATCTCATCAAATGAAGAATTAAGCATAGGATACATAGTTTGCACGGACTCTGAAAGATTAACCATTTCGATATTGTTGATATTGTCGGAGTCAACTGTAACCTGAATATCTATAGGAGTACCATTAAGAAGTATTGAGGAAGTGTATACACCTGGTGAATATGTAGGACAAGATGTATTCTTTTTTACTGTGTCAGTGCTGGTGCTTATATTAACACCTGTACTTTTGGCAGCATCTGAACTGCTTCCGCCAAATATAAATATTGCCGCTAATATAATAAGAGCAGCAATTACGCATACCATAATTATCAGTTTCTTAAGTGGAATTACCACAATCCTGGTTGAACCGCTCATATATCCCCCTCATATAACACACATTTATTTTGATAAAATATATGAGCATTCATATATAAATAGAACTTATATATGGTATACTTAAATGAGTTTCATTGAATAAAAATGTGCACGGAAATGAGGATTATTATGTCATTACAACTTATACTTGGAGGATCGGGTGCTGGCAAGTCAACATATTTATATAGTTCAATAATAGAGGAGTCGATTAACAATCCAGACACAGATTATATAATTATCGTGCCAGAGCAGTACACTATGGCAACACAGAAGCGTGTAGTTGAGCTTCACCCACGAAAGGGAATTCTTAATATAGATGTCATAAGCTTTGAAAGGCTTGCTTATAGAGTATTTGAGGAGGTCGGGGCTTCTGACTATCCGGTTCTTGATGATACAGGAAAGAATCTTATAGTAAGAAGAATATTAGAACAGCACAAGAAAGAACTTCGATTCTTTAGTGGTAATATATCCAATACCGGATTTGTGGCTGAGATGAAATCAGTCATTTCAGAGATGTTACAGTATGATATAACTGTTGATAGGATAGATGAAATTAATAAAACTGTTGATAATAACAGTCTGCTTGGAATGAAATTAAGTGACATTAATGTTGTTTATAGTGGATTTAGGAATTTTATAAAAGATAATTACATTACATCAGAGGAGATACTTGATCTTCTGTGCAGGAAAGTGCAGGAGTCAGAAAAGCTTAAAGACAGTGTGATAGCACTTGATGGTTTTACTGGCTTTACGCCTGTACAGTACAGGCTTATTGGTCTGCTTCTTGATATATGCACGGATATTAAGGTGGCACTGACTATAGATACAAGTGAGAAGGTTAATGTCAATGAGGGCATTGAGAACCTTTTCTATATGACTAAGGATACAGTGGCACATTTGTATAAGATATGTGATGAACAGCATATTAATATAGAAAATGCTGTGATGATTGATGATAATATATCACGTTTTAAGTCGTCAAAGGAGCTTGCATTTCTTGAAAAGAATATATTCAGGGCTGGAAGCAGGCATTATAATGGTGAAGTAAATGATATAGCTTTGTATGCAGGGACAACGCCGAAGGACGAATTGCAGTATATAACAGGAAAGATACTTGAGCTTACACGTCTGTCAGGCTACAGATACAGTGATATAGCGGTTGTTACAGGTGATATTGGTGTGTATGGAAAGCTTGCCGCTAATATATTTTCCCAGAATGAAATACCATTTTTCTTAGACCAGAAACGTCATATAACAGATAACTGCTTAGTGGAAATGATTACCGCAGTACTTGATATTATCGAGAAGAATTATGCTTATGACAGTATGTTCAGATATCTAAGAACAGGATTTACACAACTTACAAGAGATGAGATAGATATTCTTGATAATTATTGTCTTGCGGTTGGCATAAAGGGCAGGAAGCAGTGGAACAATGAATGGATAAGAAAGTTCAGGACAGGAAGGGAAGATACAGACCTTGGACTTCTTAACAGATTAAGACGCGAAGTCATTACTCCAATAGATGTTCTTCACAAAGATATTAAGGAGGCAGATGGAAATGTAGCTGCCATTACCAGGGCTTTATATGAATTCATAGCCGGACTTGATTGTGAAAGAAAGCTGTCATCTATAGATGTGGATAGTGAAGAATATGGACAGATATATAAGAAGATAATAGAACTATTAGATAAGATGGTTGAATTATTAGGCAGTGAGAAGGTTACATTAAAAGAATACAATCATATTATAGCATCTGGATTGGAGGAGATTAAGATAGGACTTATACCTCCGGCTAACGACTGCGTTGTAATAGGTGATATTGAGAGAACAAGACTTGATAATATAAAGGTAATGTTCTTTGCGGGCGTTAATGATGGGTATGTTCCAAAAAAAAGCGACAACAGAAGCGTTCTTTCAGAAACAGACAGGGACAGGCTTAAGGGTATGGACGTATCATTATCAATGTCAGTCAGGGAAAAAGCGTTTATTCAGAGATTTTATTTATACCTTATTATGACAAAGACATCAGAAAAGCTTTATATAACTTATGCACGCAATGGCATGGATATGAAAGCGGTTCTTCCTTCTTACATAATAAGAATGATTAAGAAAATGTTTCCGCTTGTTAAAGAGTACGCAAGAGGGGATACATTTGCAGAACACGCATATATACGAATTCCAAAAGCAGACATTGTATGGAGCGAGGGCAATCTTAATAAAGTGCTTGCAGAGGGAATTGCACTTGAATTATATGGAAGGGAGCTTACAGGAAGCGTAACATCATTTGAACAGTTCGCTTCGTGCCAGTTCGCATATTTCTGCCAGTATGGACTTGGGCTTAAAGAGAGGGAAGAATATCAGTTTGCGGTTAATGACTTTGGTACAATTCTTCACGCTGTAATTGAAGATGTGTCAAAAAATATAAAGCAGAACAATAAATCCTTCGTGCTTTTAAGTGATGAGGAAAGAAGCCAGATGGTATCAGAGAGTATCAATGCAATAGCTGAGAATTATGGCAATACGATACTTAAGGACTCAAGCCGTAATGAGTATCTTATACAGAGAATGAAGAATTACGCTGACAGGACACTGTGGGCAATTGGAAAGCAGCTTGCTGACGGAATATTCAGGCCAGATGCATTTGAGAAGGGATTTCTTACACAGATAGAAGAACTTCCGCACGATGTACTATTTTATATGAAGGGCAAGATAGACCGTATAGATGTGTGCGAGGATGACGAAAATTTATATGTCAAAGTCGTGGATTACAAGACAGGACAGTCAGATTTTAATCTTTTAAAGACATATTATGGCTTGAAAATCCAGCTCCTTACATATATGAGGGAAGCAATGATATATGAAAAGAAGAAATATGGTGACAAGAATATAATTCCAGCAGGGCTTTTATATTATAATATTCAGGACCCGATAGTTGAGGCGAAGAAAGATGATGACGAGGTCGAGGCACTTATAAGAAAAGAATTAAGAATGAAGGGCGTTGTTAATTCTAATAAGAATATTATAAGTATGATGGATTCAACAGAGGGTTCATCTGTTAATATTCCTGTCAGTTACAATAAATCTGGTGAACTTGATATGCGATACAGCAGGGTTATGACAACTGATGAGTTCGATAAGCTTGGTGAATATGTTGATAAAGAAAATGTCAATAACGCAGGAAAGATACTTAATGGAAGCATTAATATCAATCCGTATATTAAGGGTAATGAGAACAGTTGTACTTATTGTCAGTATAACAGTGTGTGTGGATTTAGCACAGATATGCCGGGTACAAGTTATCGAAGACTTCCGAATTTAAGCAAAGAAGATATATGGAAATTAATAGATGGGAATAACAGCGGTGAAGCGTACAGCAGCGGTGAAGAGCATAACAGTACAGAAAAGTATAACGATGGTGAAGAATATAACAAAGAAACTGACAGTAATTCAGAGGTGTAATGATGGCAAAGAAATGGACTGATGAACAGCTTAAGGCAATAGATACTAAGAACAGGAATATACTTGTGTCAGCCGCCGCAGGTTCAGGAAAGACAGCGGTTCTTGTTGAACGAATTATCAATATGATTACAGGTGAGAACAGCACGGATATAGACAGACTTGTTGTTGTTACATTTACCAAGGCCGCCGCGGCAGAGATGAAAGCAAGAATAAGAAACAGGCTTGATGATATGCTTGACAATAATGAGGCAGATACCAATCTTTTAAAGCAGATTGCACTTATTAACAATGCACATATAACAACAATAGATAGTTTCTGTCTTTGGATAATAAAAAATCATTTTTCAGAGATTGAGTTAGATCCCGGTTTCAGGGCGGCTGATAATGGAGAGATTATACTTCTTGAGAATGATGTAATGCAGGAGCTCCTTGAGGACTATTATACAGAGGCAGATGAGGATTTTATTAATCTTGTAGAGGCGTATGGAACAGGACGTAATGACCAGAATATAGAAGAACTTATTAAGAAAATATATAATCTTGCACGAAGCAATCCATGGCCTTCTGAATGGTATAAGGAAACGCTTGATATGTATGAAGCACCAGATAATTCTAACAACAGGGCGATAGCTGACCTGTACGAAAGCATTATCAATTCGCTGAGTGATTACTGCCGCAAATATGAATATATGATTGAGCTTTGCCAGCGTGTAGACGGTCCGGTGTCATACCTTGATGCAGTTAATTCAGATTATATGAATATCAAAAGAATACTTGAAGCACCAGACTTTGATGAGCTTTCGGTAAGAATAAGAAAGACGGTATTTGACAGATTAAGCAATAAGAAAATGCCTGATGCGAGGGAAGATTTAAAAGAATATGTCAAGAATGAAAGAAATAATTTCAAGAAATATATTAATTCCCTTATCAGTGGTGTGTTCACAGCAGATATTGATACATTAATGGAAGATGTGAAAGCTAATGCACCAATGATTGCTATGATGGTAAAGCTTGCTAATGATTTTGCACAAAGAATGTCAGAACAGAAAAAAGACCGTGGAATAATAGATTTTAATGATATGGAACATCTTGCACTTGATATTCTTGTAAAGAATAATGCTGGTATTATTGAGTATACCAGGACAGCAGATGAACTTGCAGAGAGCTTTGATGAGATATTAATAGACGAGTATCAGGATTCCAACCAGTTACAGGAAGAAATACTTACTGCTGTATCAAGGCAGAGAATGTCCGGTTATTTCAATAATGTATATATGGTTGGAGATGTTAAGCAGAGTATATATAAGTTCAGACTTGCGTGTCCTGAATTATTTATGAGAAAGTATGATAATTATTCATCGCAGAATGATAACTGCAAAGATACAGCACAGTATAATGACTGCGAAGATACATCATTTGGCGGTGGTGAGCAGAATATAAGTTCTTGTAAGATAGAATTACAGAAGAATTTCCGAAGCAGAAGTAATGTTCTTGATAGTACCAATGATGTGTTCTTCCGTGTTATGAATAAGAATTTCTGCGGCATACAGTATGATGATAGGCAGCAGCTTAACTGTGGGTTAGATTATCCAGCGTGTGAGGATAAAAGAAACTTCGGGCAGGACAGTGAGAAAAGCACAGATATTGTGCTTGTTGATATGTCGGGTGATGAGGACGGCGATGGAATAAGGGCAGAGGCAAGATATGCCGCATTAAGAATAAGAGAACTTATGTCAGAAGATAAGGCTTATTACGTGTATGATGCTGACCTTGAAGATTACAGGAGAATAAAATATGGTGATATTGTTATTCTCACAAGAACGCTTACAGGCTGGGCAGATGTGCTTGTCAATGAACTGCTTGACTGCGGAGTGCCGGCTATGGCAGATACTGCACAGCAGTATTTTAAATTAAGGGAGATAAAGGTACTTATAAGCCTGCTTACCTGCATAGACAATCCATTGCAGGATATACCTATGGCTTCTGTGCTTCTGTCATACTTTGGAGGTTTTACGGAAGATGAATTATGCAAGATAAGAATATCAGGAAAGAAATATTCACAGAAGTTTCTTATCAGGCAGATGAAGAGCATAGCAGAGAATGAGGACGAGGATTGCGATTATAAGAAATGCAGTGCATTTATTGATAAGCTTAATGCCTTAAGAGATAAATCCAGAATAATGACTATCTATGATTTGCTGTGGGAGATTGTATACAACACAGGTTATTATGATTACGCAGGAACTATGCCGGCAGGAGCTAAAAGACAATCTAATATAGATGTGCTTCTGGACAGGGCATCTTCATTTGAGGGAACAAGCTATAGCGGACTTTTTAATTTCTTAAGATATATAGAAAGATTGCAGAAATACGACATAGATATAACCGACTCACAGGGTATGGGGGATAACGGCGACTCTGTAAGGGTAATGAGCATACATAAGAGCAAGGGTCTTGAGTTTCCGGTTGTAATTGTAGCCGGACTTAACAAGCAGATTAATAAAATGGATGCAAGAAGCAGGATTGTTATTGATAAAGAGCTGGGCATAGGTGCTGATTATGTTAATCTTGACCGCAAGACCAAGACATCTACTATTATAAAAGGGGCGATTGCAAGAAAGATTGTAAGAGATGGAATATCCGAGGAAGAAAGAGTTCTGTATGTTGCAATGACACGAGCAAGGGAAAAGCTTATTATGATGGGAAATGTCACTGACACAGACAAGGCAATGACAGGCTGGAATTCAATTGCTGATGAGATTAGAATGTCTGGAATATATTCTTATGCTGACTGCGAGAAGATAGACAAGTTCGCAGATATGGTAATTCCAGTTGTACTTACTGGAAAGGAATACAATAAAGGAGAATTCAATATAAAGCTTATTGGTGTGGAAGAAATTAATTCCTTATTGAACAAATCGGACATAGACCAGGCCGGAAGCCAAGCAACAGATGAAAGTCAGGTAGGCGAAAAAACAGCCTATGGAACTTCGCCTTTAAAGGAGCTTCCGCCATATATTAAAGACCCTGATGCAGACAGAAAAGTAAAAGTAACTGTCAGTGAGTTAAAGAAAATGCAGAATGAAGCAGATTACGAGCAAAATGCTTTTGCGGCAGACAGTATCAAAAGGGTTGTGGGCATTATGGAGGCAGAAAGAATTAAAGAAGCGGCTGGCGGTGTTAAAGAAGCAGACGGCGGGACAGAACCTGAAGCTGCAGACGAATATATTCCAACAGTTCCTAAGTTTATAAGCAATGAAGAAAAAGAGCTTGTAAGTAATGAACGTGGAACGGCATACCACAGGGTTATGGAATGTCTGAATTATTCAAAAGCTGGAAGCACTGAGGATATAAAGAATGAAATTGACAGAATGGTAAGAGAAGAAAAGCTGTCATTAAAACAGGCTGAGTGCATAAAGCTTAAGGATATAGATACGTTTGCAGGCTCATCAATAGGTGAAAGAATTAAGCGTGCATATGCTTACGGCTGGGTGAAAAGGGAACAGCCATTTGTATTTGAATATGACAGACAGCTTGTACAGGGGGTCATTGACTTGTATTTTATTGAGGACGGACAGCTTGTTATAGTTGATTATAAGACTGACCGGGTGTTAAGAGGCAGGGCAGGAGAGGACGAGCTTAGAAGAAGATATTCTATCCAGCTTGATTACTATGCTATGGCACTGTCACAGATAACAGGCTTAAAGGTCAAAGAAAAAGTAATATATTCCTTTGCACTGGGAAGAAGCTTAACTGTAGAGTAATTATCTGGAATAGGTAATAGAATAAACTGAGTAGTTTATAAAATAGTCCGGCACTAAGTAGTTGAATTAAATTGATGGATACTATATACTAGATTAGTTAAAGTGTAAAATGATTTAAGAAATGGAGAAATTATGTCAGATATTACAAGTGAAATTAAGAAAAGAAGGACATTTGCAATCATATCCCACCCGGATGCTGGTAAGACAACACTTACTGAGAAGTTCTTGTTATATGGTGGTGCTATTAATCTTGCTGGTTCTGTAAAGGGTAAGAAGACAGCGAAACACGCAGTATCAGACTGGATGGAGATTGAGAAGGAAAGAGGTATCTCTGTAACATCTTCAGTACTTCAGTTTAATTATGATGGATATTGCATTAATATTCTTGATACACCTGGACACGAAGATTTCTCAGAGGATACTTATAGAACTCTTATGGCTGCTGACTCAGCCGTAATGGTTATAGATGCTTCAAAGGGTGTTGAGAAACAGACTATTAAGCTTTTTAAAGTATGTGTTATGAGACATATTCCAATCTTTACATTTATTAATAAAATGGATAGAGAAGCCAACGACCCATTCGAGCTTCTTGATGAGATAGAAAATGTACTTGGAATTGCTACTTGTCCTATCAACTGGCCTATAGGCTGTGGTAAGGCATTTAAGGGTGTATATGACAGAAAGCAGAAAGAGGTATCACTCTTTAAGGCGGCAATGAATGGACAGAAGGAAGTAGATACTAAGAATATATCAATAGATGATGATGAGCTTAAGGCAGAGATTGGTGATGATTACTGGGCTAAGCTTGAAGAAGATGTGGAACTCTTAGATGGTGCAAGTGCAGAATTTGATCTTGCCAAGGTTCAGGCAGGAGATTTAACACCTGTATTCTTTGGTTCAGCACTTACTAACTTTGGTGTAGAGACATTTTTACAGCATTTCCTTGATATGACTACATCACCACTTCCACGTAATTCGTCAGTAGGTCTTATAGACCCATTTAAGGAAGATTTCTCTGCTTTTGTATTTAAGATACAGGCTAATATGAATAAGGCACATAGAGATAGAATTGCATTTATGCGTATATGTTCAGGAAAGTTCACTGCCGGTATGGAAGCTAACCACGTTCAGGGTGGCAAGAAGATAAGGCTTTCACAGCCACAGCAGATGATGGCACAGGAAAGACACATTGTAGAAGAAGCTTATGCAGGAGATATAATAGGTGTATTCGATCCGGGTATATTCTCAATAGGTGATACTATATGTACTTCTAATAAGAAGTTCCAGTTTGATGGAATTCCTACATTCGCACCGGAACATTTTGCAAGAGTAAGACAGATTGATACAATGAAGCGTAAGCAGTTCATTAAGGGAATAAGCCAGATTGCACAGGAAGGTGCTATTCAGATATTTCAGGAATATAACACTGGAATGGAAGAAATTATTGTCGGCGTTGTCGGTGTACTTCAGTTTGAAGTTCTTGAATACAGACTTAAGAATGAGTACAATGTAGATATAAAGTTAGAGCCGCTTCCATATGAACATATCAGATGGATTGAAAATCCAGAAGAAGTTGATGTGAACAGAATTGTCGGTACTTCTGATATGAAGAAGATTAAAGACCTTAAGGGCAATCCGTTATTGGTATTTGCTAACAGCTGGTCAGTTAATATGGTGCTTGAACGTAATGAGGGACTTAAGTTATCTGAGTTTGGAAAGAACAACTAAATTGCAGATTTAATAAGGAACAAGGTGATTAGATGAACGTAAGCTACAGAGAGATTATAAAAAAAGCAGTAGCCATAGTACTTATGGCAGTCATTCTTGTATGTATGGTGACAGGATTTTCGTATACATTTACTGCTAAAGCAGATGATACAATTATTGCTACAGGTTATGTTAATTATGATGTAACAAGCCTTAGAATAAGGACAGCACCTGTTAATGGAAGTGTAATTACTAAAGTAGATGGTGGATTTAAGTTCGATATATACGAAGAAGTGAATACGAGTGCGACATATAAGTGGTACAGCATAGGTTTTTATCTCAATGGTGAATACACAAGAGGATATATAACATCAGAGTATACTACTAAGGAAGCAAAGTCAGATTATACACCGGATAATAATTTTGAAGATTATCTTGAGGCACAGAATTTTCCGGCTTCATACAGGGAAAGCTTAAGGCAGCTTCACAGTGCATATCCATTATGGGTATTTGTAGCAGACCATAATGGAAGGGACTGGGATACTATGGTTAATGCCCAGAATGTATTAGGACGAAGTCTTATATACAGTTCGGCAGATGCTTCGTGGAAGTCTACGGCTGATGGCTGTTATGACTGGAATACAGGTGAGTATACAGAGCTTGACAGTGGTGGCTGGGTTCAGGCATCTGAGGGACTTGTGAAATATGCACTTGACCCAAGAAACTTTCTTGATGATACATACATATTTATGTTTGAAAGTCTTTCTTATGACTCATCAGTACATAATATAGACGGTGTGCGCAATATTATAAGCGGAACATTTATGGAGAATTCAAGCCACAATCTTGACGGCTATGACTATGCTTCACTGCTTATGTATGCAGGTGAAGTATCCAAGGTAAGCCCATATCACCTTGCAACAAGAATTATTCAGGAACAGGGTGCAGACGGACGAGGCAACCAGATATCTGGAAATGTAAGCGGATACGAGGGCTATTATAATTATTACAGCCAGAACGCTTATGCAAGCGGCGGTCTGTCAGCAGTCCAGAATGGTTTGAAATACGCCAGACAGACCGACAGCTCTAATATGAGGCCTTGGAATTCACGTTACAGGGCTGTTGTAGGTGGTGCTGTCAATCTTGGAAAATGGTACATTAACAAGGGTCAGGATACTATATATTATGAGAAGTTTGATGTTAAGAACTTCTCACACCAGTATATGACCAATGTGCTTGCACCAAGGTCAGAAGCGACAAGGGCTAAGAAGGCATATAGTTCATACACGCTTAATAATACAACATTTAAGTTTAACATTCCGGTATATGATAATATGCCATCGTCAAGATGTATAATACCAGATGGCAACCAGAGTGCGAATAACAGGCTTAGTTCATTATCAGTAGATGGTTATACATTAACTCCTACATTTTCATCTGATAATACTGATTACAGTCTCATTGTAGAAAATGATATTACAAGTGTTAATGTATCGGCAGGACTTATAGATGGCAATGCAACAGTAAGCGGACGTGGAAGCCACAGCTTAAGCGTTGGCAATAATGTAATCAATATTACTGTAACAGCTGAAAATGGTGACATAAAGACATATGTAATAAATATAACAAGAAAGTCTGCACAATCTGGTGGTAATACAGATGGTTTTAAGACAGATTATAATGTCGATTCATCAAAGAAGATAATGACTAAGATAGGTGTCGGAAGTCAGGCATCAAGTGTTCTTGATAATGTATCATACAGCAATGGCTGTTATGGAAAAATATTAAAGAATGACGGAAGCGAGAGAGGCGACACAGTAGTTACTGGTGATAAGTTAGTTGTATACAAGGCAGACGGAAGTGTATATGATGAATATTCTATAGTTATATATGGAGATGTTAATGGTGACGGAGTTATAGATTTATATGATTTCGTGGCTATTAAGAGAGCAGTTCTTGGAATTGGACAGCCACAGGGCAGTTATAAAGAGGCTGCGGATATTAACAGGGACGGAGTTATAGATTTGTATGATTTCGTTGCTATTAAAAGACACATATTAAATATAGGATATATCCAGCAGTAGTTACTGCAAGAAGAGAGGACATATATGAATAAGGTTAAAAAGATAATTTCAGCACTGCTTATTATATGTATGTGTGCTGTAATGGCTTTTGTGAATAAGACAGATATATTAGCGGCAGGAACAGCAAGAGTATCAATTGGTTCAGCAAGTGGTACGGTAGGCGATACAGTATCCATAGATGTGTCAATCAGTGCATCGAGCGGAATAGGTGGAGCTACAATATATGTATCCTATGACCCATCAATATTAGCATTAAGCGGAAGCTCAAGTAATTCGGGAACTGCGATGGTCAGCTTTATGGACGAAAGTACAGCAAGCAGCCAGTCAAAGACAATAACATTTAAGATTATCGGAGCTGGTACTTCAAGCCTTAATGTTATAGGTGATTCCAAGGTTATTGATATAGATATGCAGGCGTGCAGTATATCCAAATCGTCAGGTTCAGTTACAGCTTCTGCACCAGCTTCATATTCATCAGATAATACATTAAGTTCATTACAGATAAGTCCTGGTGTGTTATCTCCAGCATTTTCACCAGATGTAACTACTTATACAACATCTGTTGGTGCTGACTGTGCAAGCCTTACAGTAAGTGCAGTTCCTAATGATTCAAAGGCAACTGTAAGCGTATCTGGCAAGAGAATGGATCCAGGATTTAACACAACAACAATTACTGTAACAGCAGAAAATGGCAGTAAAAGAACTTATACAATAAAGACAACCAAGGAAACTAATTCAGCTTCTAATGAAAATAATCAGGCAACAGGTTCGGACTCATCTAATGGATCAACAGACAATAATAATATTCCTGATGTGCAGGATCCTAACAGTGAAGCAATACAAGAGCCGAATATTACAGTAGATAATGCTGAATATAAGATTGTATCTGCTAATGATGAACACCCACTTCCAGATGGCTATACTCCAACAGAGTATGATTATAATGGAACAAAGGTATCAGCAGGTGTTGGAATTGATACAGGAGTAACAATTGTCTATCTTGAAAGTACAGATGGCAAAGGTGAGAGCGGTTATTATGTATACGATTCGGTGAGAAAGACATTTTCACAATTCGTAGAAGTAAGCCAGCCACAATTTACATACTGCATACTTGCCATAGATGAAGCGTCTATGGAACTTCCAGAAGGCTATGATGTTGGAAGAACAGTAATCAATGGCAAAGAAGTCGATGCTCTTCTTGATAGAACAGGCAACTACGCATTATTCTACGGCGTAAGCTCGACAGGAGAAACAGGCTGGTTCAGATACAATGTCAATGATGGCACAATACAAGGCTACGCCGGTTACAATATGGCAGATGAACAGGTAATTAACACCAACACAAAGACAGCTGACAGTGATAAGGCATTTAATACAGTCAGCAGTTATATATTCGTTATATTAGCAGTCCTTGCTGTTGTAATAATAGCATTAATAGTTGTAGTTATAGCCTTAAGCATTAAGCTTTCAAAGAGCAAAAAAGCCTTCGTAGGAGCAATGGACGGCTACGAAGACGAAGATATAGACGAGGAAGACTTAGACGATATGGAACTTGAAGATGATGAAGAAGATATCTTATATGATGACTTAGAAGAAGATATAGATGAAGAAGTATCTGATGATGCCGTTCCATATCAGTCATCAACCACAAAAGATCTCCCCGAAGAATACAATGAGTCTGAGGAGCTGGAACTAGAAGAAATAGACGATAAATAATAAATATCTATCGTCCACCATAAACAGCCAGCAAATAGTTAAATCATAATCAGATAATAAATAGGTGACAATCACCACAACAGTCTGACAATAGAGCCTCAATCCCCAGTCCCCGCCTTACTGGCTTGTCCAGTAACAGGGGACATCCTCTTTTCGTAAATCTATTGTCCGGCTGTTTTTTTACGCAAAAATCCCCTTTTTATATCTCCATTCCTAATTCCTATTTCTTTCCGCTAAAATATATTTAAAAGTTATTCAAATATAACATATTGACAAATATATTTCACTATGCTATAAAATCTACTTAATAAATAAAATAAAATATACCAAGGGTTGAAAGAAAGCCAGCGATGTTAAAGCGGATAGAAGCATAAGAAGACGCTGGGGAGCCGCCGGTCCTTAGCTGGCAGTTCCAACTGGCAGCTTAGTACTGCTGCGGGCGACACGCAGTGCAAACGTGTCTTTGTTGCTTCTATTCGCTTTAACAACGCGTCCGGTGTCCGTCTATCTTCCACCCCATCAATTTAAAGAAGGAGATGTACAAGAATGATATCTAAATTACACCAACTAAATTTACACGACAAAATAAAATACATTTACGCTACTGTAATTAAATTTATGATTTTATCAGGAATCGTAAGCATAATTGGTTTATCTCTTCTGGATATAAGATTTAATTCTTATGTAAAAGGGGCTCAGAAAGCAAATAATGCTGCTAAAGAAAGTATTATAGATATTAGTTCTGCTGCCCGCAATATAAGAGAGATGGCATTAAATGACGACAGTTCAACTTATGAGAATTATAAGAATAATGTTAAGACAGTTCTTACAGACTCCCAGACACAGCTTGATATTATAAAGAATACCAATATAATAGATGATGATTTGTATAACCAGTATGTTAAAGCACTTAATGAATGGGGAAGTATCGGTTACGATATAATTAACCAGATTGAAAAGGGTGACCTTGCAAGTGCCAAGAATAAAATCCACACAGTATGTACACCTGCACTTAACAATCTTATGAGTATTGCGGATAAAATGGAGGATGAAACCAACAAAGAGGCGAATCAGGCAATATTGTCAAGCAATGTTGTGGCTGTCATAGGCGGTGTGGCTATTGTGTTATTTATTGTAATAGCGAGCCTTATATCAAAGAAAATAGGTGCTAAGATTACAGAGATGATAATAGAACCATTAAGGGAAATAGATAATGTAGCTAAAGACCTTGCTAGTGGCAACCTGCACAGTGAGCTTACATACCATTCGGATGATGAATTAGGAGCATTAGCCCACAGCCTGCGTAAGTCAATAAGAACATTAAGTTCATATGTTGATGATATTAAAAGGTCTATGCAGGAATTCTCACATGGTAACTTTGATGTTAAGCCAGAGGTTGAGTGGAAGGGCGATTTTGAGGAAATATTAGATGCATTTATGAGCTTTGAAGCAAGTATGGCAGATCTTGTAAAGCACCTTCAAAGAGTAGCTGACCAGGTGGCAGAAGGTTCAGAACAGATAGCCTCAAGTTCAACAGAGCTTGCAGAAGGAGCGACTAATCAGGCGGCTTCAGTTGAGGAGCTTACAGCTTCCCTTGCAAGTGTGTCAGAAAGTGTTGCACAGAATTCACAGAACGCTAGAGCAATAAGTGGCAAGGTAAATGAACTAGGAACACAGCTTGATGAAAGTAACGGCAAAATGGGTGAGATGGTCACATCAATGAGTGAAATAGAAAAAGCTTCCAAAGAAATCAGCAAGATAATAGAAACTATCAACCAGATAGCTTCACAGACTAATCTTCTGGCACTCAATGCTTCTATAGAGGCAGCAAGGGCTGGAGATGCCGGAAAAGGCTTTGCAGTAGTTGCAGATCAGGTATCAGCACTTGCGGCACAGAGTGCAGAAGCTGCTAAGGAGTCAGCTTCATTAATAGATACATCTGTTGCGGCAGTTGAGAAAGGTATGGTTATTGCCAATGACACAGCTTCCCAGCTTGGTGTGGTTGTGGATAATTCAAGGCATATAGTTGATGAAGTTAATAACATTGCAGATGTTCTCAATACTCAGACAGAGACAATTAAGCAGGTTGATGACGGCATTGAAGATATCAATGATGTAGTACAGACTAATTCTGCCACATCACAGGAGTGTGCCGCTGCAAGTCAGGATATGAGTACACAGGCAGACACATTAAGGGGGCTTATTGCAACACTTAAAATAGCACATTTTAAGAAAAAATAACTCCTGATAATAATTATTAAAATGGCAGACAAAGATATATTTGTGAAATATGTATATGAGTGTTTAATAATATAAAAGTTTGTGATTAATAAGTACAAATAATAAATAATAAATAATAAAAAATAATAAAAGGCAGTAAAGGCACAAGTGGTTATCTAAAATATATTCGTTTTACAGGGCAGACAGGTAATGAGAATATATTAAAAAGCTTTTACTGCTTTTTTCTTGTAAGAATATATGTTCTGCCTTATAATGGAATTCAATGTATAAATTATGTAAGCATATATAATGAATGCAAAAGAAAATTATTATATAATAAACATATATGTATACAATAGATTGAAATATAAGTTTTAGACAGGTTATGGACAGAACATTGAACAATATATTATATGAAACATCAGAATATGAAGATTACGAGGCTTTTGTCAAGGCTAAAGATAGGATAATTGGCAAGGCACATAATAACAAGGGGATAGGAACATTATCAGAAAAGACACTTCACGCTGTCCTTAAGCTGTATTATGAACCTGATGAGGACAAGCACGAGGTCGCTATGAGCGGTTATTATGCTGATATATACAATGACAAAGGGATAATAGAGATACAGACACGCCAGCTTAATAAGCTGAGGGATAAGCTTGCGGTATTTCTACAAGACTATCACGTTACAGTGGTGTATCCGCTTCCATTTAACAAATGGTTAAGCTGGGTTAATCCTGATAATGGGGAGACTCGGGGCAGGAGAAAATCACCAAGACATTTTACGGAATATGATGCATTTTACGAGTTATATAAGATAAAAAGCTATCTTAAAAATCCTAATCTTTCAATCAATCTTGTGCTTATGGATATGGAAGAATATAAACTTCTTAACGGCTGGAGCTATGATAAGAAAAGAGGCTCAACAAGATATGACAGAGTACCGGTCGGAATAAGAAGAATAGTAAGATTTGACAGGATAGAAGATTATATGCAGTTAGTACCGGCAGACTTGAAGGAAGAGTTTACGGTGAAAGATTTTGCCGCGGCGGCTGGCGTTGGCGTGGAGGCGGCAAGATATACGCTTAATATTCTTAATTATCTAGAGATAGTAAAGCGTATGGGCAGAGTAAAGAATGGATATGTATACAAGGTCACAGATGAATATTAATTATAGGTAATTGCGTAATTAGTGAAAAGTAAAGCACAAATAAAAATTGATTTTATTAAGTTTCGCAGATACCTGATATTAATTATTAAGGGAGGCACAGGCATGTATGTAATTAAGGATAATACATTTAATATATCAGTAAGAAATCTGGTTGAATTTATGTGCCTTGGCGGGGATATTGATAACAGGGATACAGGTGTTACTGACGTTAAGGTTATGCAGGAGGGTGCGAGGCTTCACAGGAAAATCCAGCACACTATGGGTTCTAATTACAGGGCAGAGGTGCTTCTTAGGAATAAAGAGGAGCTGACATCAAAGGGCGGAATTGAATACGAGCTTAGAATAGAGGGCAGGGCAGACGGAATAATAGCTGATATAGAGGAAGATGAGGATGGCAGTAAGCTTCCGATTGGCGGGGTTACAATTGATGAGATTAAGACTATGCAGGCAGATGTAACAAAGCTTAAAGAGCCGGTGTATGTGCATAAGGCACAGGCTATGGTGTATGCTTATATATATTTAACAAAGTATAATCTGGAGAGCATTGATGTACAGCTTACATACTGTAACACAGAAACTGAGAAAATAGTAAGATTTAAAGAACGATATGATAGTGAGTCAATTATAAAATGGTACGGAGAACTTGTAGCTGGCTTTAAAAAGTGGATGGATTATGTATTTGATGAAAGGGCGGAAAGGAATGCTTCAATACAGAAACTGCATTTTCCATTTGAGTACCGGGAGGGGCAGAAGAAGCTGGTTGCGAGTGTATACCACACGGTAAAAGAACAGAAGGTGTTATATATACAGGCACCGACAGGAGTAGGAAAGACTATATCAACAGTATATCCAGCCGTGCAGTCGTGCGGTAATGGCTTAACTGACAAGATATTCTATCTTACCTCCAAGACAATAACGAGAACGGTAGCCGAGGAAACATATGCGATACTAAGAGATGCAGGACTGCATTTTCGCACAGTGACACTGACGGCGAAGGATAAAATATGTCATCTTGATGAGCACAACTGTAATCCAGAGGTGTGCGAGTATGCAAGGGGGCATTTTGACAGGGTAAATGAAGCTGTTTACGATATAATCACTAATGAAGCGGTAATTAACAGGGATACGATATTGCAGTATTCAGTGAAGCATAAGGTGTGTCCGTATGAAATGTCGCTTGATGTTTCATACTGGTGTGATGGAATAATATGCGATTACAATTATGTATTTGACCCAGATGCTTCATTAAAGAGATATTTTGGTGATGGCGGCAAAGGCAATTATGTATTTCTTGTTGATGAGGCACATAATCTTGTTGACAGGGCAAGGGAGATGTATAGTGCAACGCTTGTCAAGGAAGATTTTCTTGCCTGCAAAAGAGTAGTTAAGGATATGGACAAAAGGCTGACTTCATACCTTGAAAAATGCAACAAATATCTTCTTGAATTAAAGAGAGCCTGTGATAAAGAATATATAATAATAGATGATTACTGTGGCACATTTTTAGCTAATCTGCAATCGTGTTATTCGTATATGCAGAAGTTCTTGGATAAGAATAAAGGAAAGCCGGTGTGCGATGAGATAATAGAATTCTTCTTTAAGATAAGACATTTTATTAATATGTATGACTGCATAGATGAGAAGTATGTTATATATGCTGAGCATATCGATGACGGTGACTTTGCACTTCATCTGTACTGTGTTGACCCATCAGGACAGCTATCACAGAGATTAAGTCAGGGAATATCGACAATAATGTTCTCGGCGACACTTCTTCCAGTGAATTATTTTAAGGAAATGCTTTCAGGAAATGCAGATGACTATGCTGTGTATGCACATTCGCCGTTTGATACAGATAATAAGAGAGTGCTTATTGGACGTGACGTTACAAGCAGATATACAAGGCGTAATTATAATGAGTATGCTAAGATTGCAGGTTATATCCACACGCTTACGCAGTCGAAGCAGGGCAAATATATGATATTCTTTCCTTCTTACAGCTATATGAGAGAGGTGTATGATATATATAGACAAAAATATGCCTGCAATGTTATAGATCTGCACGATGTTGAGGATGGAAGCTACATTTATCATATCTCTGAGGGAGAAAATGTATTGATACAGGATAATAATATGACGGAAGCCGATAAAGAGAATTTCTTGTCAGTATTTATGGATAATACAAGTGGAAATGTCACGGGCTTTTGTGTGCTTGGCGGTATATTTTCTGAGGGAATTGACCTAAGGGATAAGTCACTTATAGGGGCGTGTATTGTAGGAACAGGTATACCTATGATATGCAGACAGCGTAATATATTAAGAAATTATTTTGACAGTATGGGCAAGAATGGCTATCAGTATGCGTATGTATTTCCGGGAATGAACAAGGTGCTGCAGGCGGCTGGGAGAGTTATAAGAACTTCAGATGACAAGGGCATAATACTTCTGTTAGATGACCGTTTTATGACACAGGAATATCAGATGCAGTATCCAAGGGAATGGGATAAAGTGTACCCTGTAGATATTAATAATACAGGAAAATGTATTGAGGATTTCTGGAGATTATAAGGCATATGGGGAATTATGAGGAAATTTGTCGATTACGGTGAAATTCGGCAAGTAATATGTTGAGAAATTGTCAGACATATGCTATTATTTTAGTATAAATACGGACTGTGACAATTAATTATATGATTATTTATATTGGAGAGAACTATGGGAGAGAATGAAATCAGGAATTTAGCGGATTCCCATGCGGGAATAGATGAATGGAAGAAAGCTGGATTTAACGAACTTCAGGTGCTTGAGATTACTAAAGGTAATGATAATGGCGTTGACATTTCAATATATGCCAGTCCCGAATATAATTCAAGGCAGATGAAGGTTATACGAATGGCACTTGAGGAAGGGATTGATGTAAGTGCTATGGCAGATCCGGAGTATAATTATATGCAGATGGAGCAGATTAAAGAAGGCATAAAAGAGGGTATTGATTTATCGCTTATATGCAATCCGAAGTACGATTATTCTGTTATGAGAGAGATTCGTCTTGCATTAAAGTACAGATTTGATCTTACAAGATACGCAAGGCTTGGATATTCTGGAGAGGTGTTAAGACAGATAAGGCTGGCTAAGAGAGATGATGTTGATTTAACATTTTTCGTTGATGAGAATTTCGATGCACACCAGCTTAACGAGATTAGAATAGGCTTGTTAAAATGTGTAGATGTATCGAAGTATATGCTTCATGAATATACAGCAGACCAGATGAAACAGTTAAGGTTAGGACTTGAGGCTGGAATAGATATTACCAAGTATAATATGATAGGTTTCTCCTCAGGACAGATGGAACAGATAAGGTTAGGAGAAGAAGAAGGGATAGATGTAAGTCCATATGCAGATCCATTTATCAATGCTGTCCAGATGAAAGAGATGAGAGAACAGATTGAGAATGATGGCAAGGTTCAGGAAGAGCCACAGCTTAATGAACTTCAAAGTCAGGAGATACTGCTTGGACTTCAGAGTGGTGTAGATGTAAGCGTATACGCCGATGCAAGATATACTTGCAGACAGATGGAGCAGATAAGAATAATGCTTGAGAGGGGTCTTGATCCTTCGGAATTATTAGTACATAAAGACCAGTAATTAAGGACATACATATAAGGGGAATTCGATTATAAAGATGACATAAGACAATGTGCTATGGTTGATTGGAGGAGTCAGAATTGAATGATGTACTTAGAGAACAGATACAGTTAAATACCAAAGAAGTAGTTGTCAATGTTGATAATGATCATATGAAAGCAAGTATAGTCCTTAATGGCATAGGCAGTGATGAAGCTTATACATACGAGGAGATTGCAGACAAGCTTTCACAGGCAGGTGTGCGTACAGGAATTAATGAAGCGAGAATACGCGAAGTTATTCTTAATAAGCTGTACGATATTGAAATCGTGGTAGCAGAAGGCAAAAGTGCAGTTAACGGTACTGATGGTTATTACAACTTCTTCTTTGATTCAGAGTATGAAAGAGATAATAAGCCTACATTAAGAGAAGATGGTTCTGTTGATTATTTTAATGTAAAGCTTTTTGAGAAGGTTAATAAAGATGATAAGCTTGCAGAGTATATAGAACCTACCAAGGGTGAATTTGGATATGATATATTTGGAAAGCTTTTAGTTCCAAAGCCAGGAAGACCAGGACCTAAGTTAAGAGGCAAGGGCTTTACAGTGTCAGAGGACGGCAAGTCTTATTATGCCCAGTTAAGCGGCAAAGTAGAATATCGTAACTACGACCTTAATGTAAGTAATGTATATAATGTCAGCGGTGATGTTGATGTTGGAACAGGAAGCATAGATTTTAATGGTGACGTAGAGATTAACGGAAGTGTCAGAGGCAGTGTCAAGATACACGCTATGGGTAATATATACATAGGCGGATATGTTGAAGATGCAGATATATGGTCAGGGCAGGATATTATTATACAGGATGGTGTTAATGCAGGTGAGAACGGAAGAATCGAAGCTATGGGCAATATATCAGCAAGGTTTTTCGAGAATGCACATATTATAAGCCATAGTGATATAAAGTGTGATTATATGCTTAATACAACAGCTTTGGCATATGGCGGAATATATCTTGAGGGCAAGAGAGGTTCTGTAATAGGCGGAGATGTCACAGGCGTAAGGGGCATATGTATTAAAGCTTGTGGAAGTGAGTCTTATTCTAAGACTGTATTAAGAGTTGGTGTAACTAAGGAGATAAGCAGTGAATATGCCAAGGTGCTTATGGTGCTTAAGGATATAGATACGCAGATAGACAGATTTAATCAGGCTTTACAGAAGCTTGATATATTAAAGAAGGCAGGTTCTGATAAGTTTGATGAAACACTTAACAGAAAGCTGTTGCAGTCAAAGATTGTTAAGACAGCAGAGAAAGCCAAATATGAAGAAAAAAGCCGTAATCTTTATACACTTGTAAGGGAGTCAGACAGGGCAGTTGTAAGGATTGATAAGAATATATATCCAGGAAGCCGTGTATTTATGGGCGATAAGACGTATGTTCCTAGTACTGTATTTACACATATTGCCTTAAAGAAGACTTCACAGGGTGTATTGATAAGAAATTATGATTCTATGTAGTGAGAATATATTTACAGAGGTTAGTTTATGATAGAAGAGGTTGTTTCAATAGAGCTTCCTGTACATGAGAGAATGGTTATTAAGAAGAACAGGCTCACACCGAAAGATTATAATGGCGAGCCTGTTCCAAGAATATCTATTGTTACAGGAATACACGGTGATGAGCTGGATGGACAGTATGTGTGCTACGAAGTCATAAGACGCGTTAATAATAATCTGGAAAGATTAAAAGGAATTATAGATATATATCCAGATGTAAATCCCCTTGGAATAGATACAGGTTCAAGGGGAATTCCTATGTTTGAGCTTGATATGAACAGGGTATTTCCGGGTGATAATAATGGAGCTGTGGCAGAGAGCGTTGCAGCAGGAATTGTCAATGATATAATCGGAAGTGATTTCTGTCTTGATATTCATTCAAGCAATATATTTGTAAGAGAGATGCCACAGGTAAGATTGAATGAGGAAAATGCGGAAAGGCTGCTTCCATTTGCAAAGATGTTAAATGCGGATTTTGTATGGATATTTTCATCAATAACAGTACTTGATGCGACACTGGCATACAGCCTTAATCATCTTGGTGTACCTACTCTTGTAGCAGAGATGGGCGTTGGTAATAGAATTAACAGGGAATACAGCCAGCAGCTTATTGATGGAATATTTAATCTTATGAGTAATCTGGGAATATGGGAAATACCAGAGGCTGATAATAAAATAGCTGTCAGAGAGCCTATTATCTCAACAGAGGGAGAGGTTAATTTCCTGACAGCGAAGGAAAGCGGCATATTTGTTCCATCTATTAATTCATGTGGCAATATCCATATGGGAGATGCAATAGGCGACATAATAGAGCCAATAGAGGGAAGGATAATCCAGCATATTGAATCTCCGGTTGATGGCATTGTATTCACATTGAGGGAAAATCCAGTTGTATACAAGGGGGCACTTCTTGCGAGAGTACACGGAGGAAGGGTGTAATGAAAAAAGAAGTTTTATATAGTCTTAAGGGAATATACAGAGAGAATTTTGAGATAGAAGGCTACAGATTTGGACACGGCGAGAAATCAGCCTGTATAGTCGGTGCTATGAGGGGTAATGAGATACAGCAGTTATATATATGCTCACAGCTTATAAAGGTGTTAAAAGACCTTGAAATGAGAGGTGCAATATCGCATAACCACGAGATTTTAGTAATTCCGTCAGCTAACAGATTTTCTATGAATGTTGAAAAGAGGTTCTGGCCTGTAGATAATACAGATATTAACAGAATGTTCCCTGGTGATGAAGCGGGAGATACTACCAAGCAGATAGCTGCTGCAATATTTGAAAGCAGTAAGGGCTACAGCTATGGAATACAGTTTGCAAGCTTTTATATGCCTGGAGATTTCATACCTCATGTACGTATGATGGAAACGGGTTATCAGAGTGCGAGCCTTGCCAATCTTTTTGGACTGCAGTATGTTGTTATAAGAAAGCCAAAGCCTATGGATACGGCAACGCTTAATTATAGCTGGCAGATGAATGGAACAAATGCTTTTTCGATATATACGAACAGCACAGATATGGTTGATGAAAAGTCTGCAAGACAGGCAGTATCGTCAGTGTTAAGATTTCTTACGAGAATGGGAATATTAAAATATAATAATCACAGCGGTTACATAGCAAGTGTCATTAACGAGTATGATTTATCAGCCGTTAAGACATATGATGCAGGTTTTTACAAAAGGCTTAAAGAACCGGGGGATCCGGTTGTCCATAATGAGGTAATAGGTCAGGTTATTGATCCGTGTGAGGGATATGTCAAGAGTGAGATATTATCACCGACAGATGGCATAGTATTCTTTGCACATACAGCCCCTCTTGTTATGGGTAATGAAGTTGTATACAAGATTATAAGACGTATGCATGAATAGTGTATACAATATAGAAATATACACAACATTGTTCTTGTGTCTTGTTTCTTTAGTAATGATATGATAAAATATTCTACATTCTTGTTGAAATAGTAGTGACAGGAGTACAGCTGATTAAGAAAGGAAATAATTAAAATGAGTGGCGTTAAAAGAGTTTTTGTTGAGAAAAAGAAACCTTTTGCTGTTAATGCAAAGGAGTTACACGATGAAATCACAGGTTATCTCGGTATTAAGACAATTACAGATGTAAGGGTGCTTATCAGATATGATATTGAGAATCTTTCTGATGAGACATATAAGAAAGCACTTACAACAGTATTTGCAGAACCACCTGTTGATGATGTGTATGAGAATGAATTTAAGGCTTCAGATGATGATTTTGTATTTTCTGTAGAATATCTTCCGGGACAGTTCGACCAGAGAGCTGATTCGGCAGAGCAGTGTGTTAAGTTCCTTAATGAGAATGAAACTCCTGTAATTAAGACTGCAACTACTTATATTATATCAGGCAAGCTTACAGATGATGATAAGGCTAAGATTAAAAACCATTGTATCAATCCGGTAGATTCAAGAGTAGCTGATGAGAAGCTTCCAGATACACTTGTTACTAAGTTTGATACACCAGCAGATGTTGTTGTATTTGATGGCTTCAAGGATATGAGCGGGGACAAGCTTAAGGAATTATATGATTCACTTGGTCTTGCTATGACATTTAAGGATTTCAAGTTCATTCAGGATTACTTCAAGAATGAAGAGAACAGAGATCCATCTATGACAGAAATCAGAGTTCTTGATACATACTGGTCTGACCACTGCCGCCACACAACATTTGCTACAGAATTAAAGAATGTAGAATTTAAGGACGGATATTACAGAGCTCCTATGGAAGAAACTTACAATAAGTATCTTGCTGACAGAGCTGTTATATATAAAGACAGAAAAGATAAGTTCGTATGTCTTATGGATTTAGCCCTTATGGGTATGAAGAAGTTAAAGGCAGAAGGCAAGCTTGAAGATCAGGAAGAGTCTGATGAGATTAATGCCTGCTCTATAGTTGTTCCTGTTGAGATTGACGGAAAGACAGAGGAGTGGCTTGTAAACTTCAAGAACGAAACTCATAACCACCCAACAGAGATAGAGCCATTTGGTGGTGCTGCTACCTGCCTTGGTGGAGCTATAAGAGATCCACTTTCAGGACGTACATATGTATATCAGGCTATGCGTATCACAGGTGCGGCAGACCCTACAGTTCCGGTAGCAGATACACTTCACGGCAAGCTTCCACAGAGAAAGATTGTTACAGAAGCAGCTCACGGCTACAGCTCATATGGTAACCAGATTGGTCTTGCTACAGGTTATGTTAAAGAAATATACCACCCAGATTATGTTGCTAAGCGTATGGAGATTGGTGCGGTTATAGCGGCAGCTCCAAGAAGCGCAGTTAAGAGAGAGAATTCTGATCCAGGAGATATTATTATCCTTCTTGGTGGACGTACAGGACGTGATGGCTGTGGTGGTGCTACAGGTTCATCTAAGGTTCACACAGAGGAGTCTATAGAGACTTGTGGAGCAGAGGTTCAGAAAGGTAATGCACCTACAGAGCGTAAGATGCAGAGACTTTTCAGACGTCCGGAAGTAACTAAGCTTATTAAGAAATGTAATGACTTTGGTGCAGGCGGTGTATCAGTTGCAATCGGTGAACTTGCAGCAGGTCTTACAGTAGATTTAGATAAAGTTCCTAAGAAGTATGAAGGTCTTGACGGAACAGAACTTGCTATATCAGAGTCACAGGAAAGAATGGCAGTTGTTGTTGACCCAGCAGATGTTAAAGCATTTTTAGAGTATGCCACAGAGGAGAACCTTGAAGCTGTTGAGGTTGCAGTTGTAACAGAAGAACCAAGACTTGTACTTAACTGGAGAGGCAAGGATATCGTTAATATTTCAAGAGCTTTCCTTGATACTAACGGTGCACATCAGGAGACATCAGTACTTGTAGATATCCCAGATGACAAGGCTAATTACCTTGAAGCTAAGCCAGTAGATGATGTTAAGGGCAGATGGCTTAAGACACTTGCAGACCTTAACGAGTGTTCACAGAAGGGACTTGTTGAAAGATTTGATGGTTCAATCGGTGCTGGTTCAGTACTTATGCCATTTGGTGGAAAGTACCAGCTTACAGAGACACAGGCTATGGTTGCCAAGCTTCCAGTGCTTAAGGGCAAGTGCGATACAGTAACTATGATGGCTTATGGATTTGATCCATATCTTTCTAAGTGGAGTCCATATCACGGAGCTATGTATGCAGTAACAGACTCGGTTGCTAAGATTGTTGCGGCTGGTGGCGATTACAGCAAGATTAGATTTACATATCAGGAATATTTCAGAAGAATGACAGAAGATCCTTCAAGATGGAGCCAGCCATTTGCAGCACTTCTTGGTGCATATGAGGCACAGATTGGCTTAGGACTTCCATCAATCGGCGGTAAGGATTCTATGTCAGGAACATTTGAACATATAGATGTACCACCTACATTATGCTCATTTGCTATTGATGTAGCTAAAGAGCAGGATATTATCACACCTGAATTAAAGAAAGCTGGCAATATACTTGTAAGATTTGATATTGAAAGAGATAAATATGACCTTCCTGTATTCTCACAGATTAAGGAATTATATTCATCTATCCACGAAGCTATTAAGAGCAAGGCAATTGTGTCTGCATATGTTCTTGATGCTAACGGCTTAGTTCCAGCAATAAGCAAGATGGCATTTGGTAATATGCTTGGTGTTGCTGTTGAGCCATCTGTATCAAAGGAAGAATTATTCGCACCAGCATATGGCTGTATAGTAGCAGAAGTAGACAGCTCTAAGCTTTCAGAGATTAAGGCAGCTTATACTAAGGTTGGTACAGTAACAGAAGAAGCTAAGTTTACATATGAAGATGTTTCAATCAATATTGAGGAAGCATTAAGTGTATGGAAAGATACATTAGAGGGTGTATTCCCAACAAAGGTTTCTAAGGAAACTGATAAGGTTGAGTCACCTGTATATTCTAAGGGCAATGTATATGTATGCAAGAATAAGGTTGCGAAACCAACAGTATTTATACCAGTATTCCCAGGTACTAACTGTGAATATGACAGTGCCAGGGCGTTTGAGAGAGCTGGTGCAGATACTATTGTCAAAGTATTCAAGAACCTTGATGCTGCAAGCATAAGAGAATCTGTTGATGAATTTGAAAAAGCAATTAACCAGTCACAGATTATTATGTTCCCAGGTGGATTTTCAGCAGGTGATGAACCAGATGGTTCTGCTAAGTTCTTTGCAACAGCCTTCCGTAATGCTAAGATGAAGGAAGCAGTTGAGAAGCTCCTTAATGAAAGAGATGGTCTTGCACTTGGTATATGTAATGGTTTCCAGGCTCTTATCAAGCTTGGTTTAGTACCTAATGGCAAGATAACAGGACAGGATTCTAATTCACCTACACTTACATTTAACACAATTAACCGTCACATCTCTAAGATGGTATATACAAAGGTTGTTACTAATAAGAGTCCTTGGCTTGCAGAAGCAAAGCTTGGCGGAGTATACTGTAATCCGGCTTCACATGGTGAAGGAAGATTTGTTGCACCTAAGGAATGGCTTGACAAGCTCTTTGAAAATGGTCAGGTAGCAACACAGTACTGTGACCCGGAAGGCAATGTATCTATGGACGAAGAATGGAATGTCAATGGTTCATATATGGCTATTGAAGGTATCACAAGCCCAGACGGAAGATGTTTAGGTAAAATGGCACATTCTGAAAGACGTGGTGATTCTGTAGCTATTAATATCTATGGAGAACAAGATATTAAGATATTCGAGTCAGGTGTTAAGTACTTTAAGTAAATAGAATAACTATCTGTGCGTAAGAACAGAATATTGTAAATTATAAACTCCTGATGTATATTATACGGGTAAGCCTTAACTAACAAAGGTTTGTATAGTATACATCAGGAGTTTTTTATGTAGAATCAGGATAATAAAAAGTAATAAAAAGTAATAAAAAGCTGTTGACAAAATAACTAAGTTAGACTATTATAATGATAGTTAGTAACAGCTAACGCATATGCCTTTATATTTATTTAACGGGTCCTCGACCCGTTTATTTAAAAGTTATAGGTTAGTAATAACTAACACAAGTTAGAATAAAACTAACAGTGAAATGTATACTATATATCTATTTAGCAGGATGAGGAGGACTAATATGAGTGTAGTTATAATTGGCGGTAATGAATGTATGGTATGTCAATATGAGAAGATATGTAAACAGCATGGCTGTAAAGCCAAGGTATTTGTTAAGGAGAAGAGTGGCTTTGGCAAGAAGATTGGCAACCCTGACCTTATGATACTTTTTACTAACACAGTATCACACAAAATGGTACATAGTGCTGTTACAGAAGCAAAGAGCAAGGACATTCGGATTGTGCGTTCACATTCAAGCAGTGCTTCATCACTTAATGCAGTTCTTCAGGAATATGTAGCAGACGGAAAGGCTTGTTAATTGTAACTGACACAGACAGCAGGCAGAGTAATGCGTAATATAAGGAATGGAGATTATATGCTTAGAAAGCTGGAGAATGAGATTGTAAAAGAATGTGCACCTACATTGGCTGGAATTAAGATGGCTAATCTTTTTAATTATAGATTTGTATCAGAAGATGAATTCGATTCTGAGATTAAGACTGCCAATATGAACCTTAATGAGAAGGGCGTATATATAGAAGTCTTAAGAAAGACAGATATGAGTTCATTGATATATGTATACAGACCAAGTATGTTATTTAAGGCAGTCAATAATGATGATGTATGGAATATATTATCCAGCTATGGATACATAGAACGAAGTATACAGGCATGTATTAATACACTTAAGGAACGTCTTATGACACAGCCCTGTTTTCCACACGAGATAGGTTTATTTCTTGGATATCCTGTAGAAGATGTAAAGGAGTTCATTTTTAATAAAGGACAGAACTGCAAATGTTGTGGTGTATGGAAGGTATATTACAATGAACAGGAAAGTGTCAGAACATTTGCAAGATTCAAGAAATGTTCTGAGGTATATCAGAAGGTCTTTATAGGAGGACGAACATTAAATCAGTTGACCGTGAATATATGATTCACTCAACATAAATATGCACAAGCATTAAATTAAAGTAGTAATGGAGGAATGATAATGAGTAAAGTTGCAGTTGTATATTGGAGCGGAACAGGTAATACAGAGGCTATGGCCAATGCTGTTGTTGATGGAGCAAAGGAAAAAGGAGCAGAAGTAACATTATTCACTGCTTCAGAATTCTCATCAGCAAAGGTTGCAGAATTCGACGGAATAGCTTTCGGATGCCCTGCTATGGGAGCAGAAAATCTTGAAGAGTCAGAATTTGAGCCGATGTTTACAGACTGTGAAGCGGCACTTTCAGGAAAGAAGATAGCACTCTTTGGTTCTTACGGCTGGGGAAGCGGAGAATGGATGGATGACTGGGCAGAAAGAAGCAGGAATGCTGGTGCTGACCTTAGCTGTGACCCGGTAATCTGTAATGAAGCTCCTGATGATGAAGCTGTAAGCAATTGCAAGGATCTTGGTGCTTCTCTTGCATAATCAGAGTGTATGTACAATTAAGAATATGCATAGTTAAAGTATGTGTATAATCAGATATGTGCATAATATAAAGTAATATAATGAATATATTAATAAGTGACATATTTATTCTGGACACTTCCCAATATAATATTAATAAGTGAGTAATGACCGCATACATATTAATTTTACTGTATATGTATGCGGTTATTATGTGAAAATTAATAATATGAAAATTTTCTTAAAATGGTAATTGACATCTAATAAGTGTTAGTATATACTAACACAGTAGTAAATGAAAAACATTATCAACATAGATACAGATAGGAGTGATAAGTTATGCCATTATCAATGATAGGTGAGGGAGAGACAGCAACAATCACAAGGATTGGTGGGAAAGAAGAGACGAGAAGATTTCTTGAGAATCTAGGCTTTGTAGTTGGAGCTATAGTGACGGTCATTTCTAAGACTGGCGGTAATGTTATAGTTAATATTAAAGAATCACGAGTAGCTATAGGAAGCGATATGGCTTCAAAGATTATGGTATAAAGACTTGAGTTTCAAGCCTCTATATAGATATTTACAATATTTTAATGAGAAGGAGAGATTAAGATGACTTTAAAGGAAGTTGCTGTTGGTCAGACTGTTAAAGTTGCTAAGCTTAATGGTGAAGGTCCGGTTAAGAGAAGGATTATGGATATGGGAATCACTAAAGGCGTAGAAGTCTATGTCAGAAAAGTTGCACCATTGGGAGATCCAATAGAAGTAACAGTACGAGGATATGAGTTATCACTTCGTAAGGCAGATGCAGCTATGATAGAGGTAAATTAATATTTTTTTTACCAAAAGGTTAGCATTAACTAATTATAGCAAGCATAATCTAAATGAAGAAAGTTACAACTAATTATTAACTCATTAAGAAAAGAGGTAAAAGAATGTCAATTAAGATTGCATTAGCAGGTAACCCTAACTGCGGTAAAACAACATTGTTTAATGCTCTTACAGGTTCTAACCAGTTCGTAGGTAACTGGCCAGGTGTTACTGTAGAGAAGAAGGAAGGTAGATTAAAGGGACATAAAGATGTTGCCATTATGGATTTACCAGGTATTTACTCACTTTCTCCATATACATTAGAGGAAGTTGTAGCAAGAAATTATCTTATTAATGAAAGACCAGATGCTATCATCAATATTGTTGATGGTACTAACATTGAAAGAAACTTATATCTTTCAACACAGATTATGGAACTTGGTATTCCGGTAATTATGGCTGTTAATATGATCGACCTTTTAGCTAAGAATGGTATTGAACTTAACATTGCAAAGCTTTCAGAGAAGCTTGGCTGTGAAGTAGTTGAAATTTCAGCTCTTAAGGGAACTGGTATCAGGGAAGCGGCAGAAAAGGCTGTAAAGCTTGCTGAGTCTAAGAAGATTAATAAGCTTGCACATAAATTCAGTGATGAAGTTGAATCTGTTATCGAAGCAGTTGAAGATAAGATTGGTCTTGATGTAGTAGAAGAACAGAAGAGATTTTTCGCTATCAAGTTATTAGAGAAAGATGACAAAATCGGACAGCTTATGTCTAGTGTACCTGATGTTACAGCAGAGATTGATAAACTTGAGAAAGATTTTGATGATGATACAGAAAGTATTATCACTAATGAAAGATATACATACATTTCATCAATTATCGGAGAGTGTGTAAAGAAGGCTCATTCTAAGGATAAGCTTACAACATCTGATAAGATTGATAAAATCGTAACTAACAGAATATTAGCACTTCCTATATTCGCAGTAGTTATGTTCTTAGTATATTACATTGCAATGGTAACAGTTGGTACAGCAGCTACAGACTGGGCTAATGATGGTTTGTTCGGTGATGGTTTCCACCTTTTCGGTATCGGTACTTCAGCTTATGAAGAAGTAGAAGAAGAATATGGTGACTCAGATGAAATCATTGCAGCATATGTAGAAAGCCTTGGTTCTAAGGGCGAAGCAATAGCAGATGCTATTGATACAGAAGCAGAAGACTATGACTCAGAAGCTGCTGTTAAGGCTCTTACAACTCTTAAGTCTATGGTTAAGTCATCAGATTCAGTTGATTATACTGTAGAAGATGATGAAACACTTGCAACAGAAGATTTCACAGCAGATGCTGATGATATTAAAGAAGCTATTAACCTCGCTATCGAATATGATGGTACAGCTCCAGATCCAGCAGATTATGGCATATGGGTTCCGGGTATCCCAGTTCTTATTGGTGACGGACTCGATGCAATCGGTTGTGCAGATTGGTTAAATGGTCTTATCCTTGATGGTATTGTAGCCGGTGTTGGTGCTGTACTTGGTTTCGTTCCTCAGATGTTAGTATTATTCTTATTACTTGCTATCTTAGAGGCTTGCGGATATATGGCACGTATCGCATTCATTATGGATAGAATCTTTAGAAGATTCGGTCTTTCAGGTAAGTCATTCATACCTATCCTTATTGGTACAGGTTGTGGTGTTCCAGGTATTATGGCTTCCCGTACAATCGAGAACGAAAGAGACCGTCGTATGACAATTATGACAACAACATTTATACCTTGTGGTGCTAAGACACCATTCATCGCTATGATTGCAGGTGCTATCTTCGGTGGTTCACCTTGGGTTGCAACATCAGCTTACTTCATCGGTATGGCAGCAATTATCGTATCAGGTATTATTTTAAAGAAGACAAAGTTATTCAGCGGAGATCCAGCACCATTCGTTATGGAACTTCCTGCATATCATATTCCAACAGTTGGCAACGTACTTAGAAGTATGTGGGAGCGTGGCTGGTCATTCATCAAGAAGGCTGGTACAATTATCCTTCTTTCTACAATCGTTGTATGGTTCACAACATATTTTGGATTTGCTGATGACGGATTCAGAATGTTAGCAGAAGATGAAATTGATATGAGTATTTTGGCTAAGATTGGTAATGCAATCGGCTGGATATTCACTCCACTTGGATGGGGTAACTGGCAGGCAGCCGTTGCTTCAATCACAGGACTTGTAGCTAAGGAAAATATCGTTGGTACTATGGGTATCCTTTACGGTGGTGGAGATGTATCTCCATATGCAGCACTTGCACTTGCATTTACTAAGTTAGCAGGTTTCTCATTCCTTACATTCAACCTTCTCTGTGCTCCTTGTTTCGCAGCAATCGGTGCTATTAAGAGAGAGATGAACAGTGCTAAATGGACTTGGATAGCAATTGGTTACCAGTGTGGATTTGCATATGTAGTATCACTTTGCATCTACAATATCGGAAGCCTTATCGCTGATGGAGTATTTAGTATCTGGACAGTTGTAGCATTTGTATTAGTAGCTGGTTTCCTTTATCTTTTATTCAGACCAACAAAGGAAGCGGAAGAATACAAGAAAGCAGCAGCTAACTAAGATTACTTCCTAATCATAATTATATAAGTGTTCAATCCGTCACTAAGTGGCGGATTGGATATATATTTTATTCATCAGATATAGCGGCAGATGTCAGAGTTGGTGTAAGAATGGAGGATTAATATGGGTACAGTAATCGTATTGGTGGTATTGGTGGTAATTGTAGCCGCTATTGTGTATACAATGGTTAAAGGCAAGAAGAATGGCAAACATTCATGCGGTGGAGATTGTGGTCATTGTGGAGGCTGCCACTAGGATAGGAGGCATTAATGCAGAAATACTATTCATGTGATAAAAATGCTTCTGAAGTAGTTGGCTATGAAAGAAGCGAAATGCAGAAGGACATAATTCTGCAAAGATTAAGAAACAGGGGATGCAGAATAACGAAACAGAGAATGATGCTTTTAGACATTATTCTTAATGAAGAATGTTCGTGCTGCAAAGAAATATATTATAAGGCATCAAAGCTTGATCCTAATATTGGAACAGCTACAGTATACCGTATGATTAATACACTTGAGGAGATTGGTGCTATTAACAGAAGAAATATGTACCGTGTATCGTGTGGAAGTGAATGTAATATGAACAACACATACACAGTTGAGTTTGACGATAATTCAGTAATCAATCTGTCAGCTAAGAAATGGAACCAGATAGTGCAGAAAGGATTAGCTGCCTGTGGTTATATAGACAGTAAGACAGTTAAGAGTATAACAGGAGGGTCATGATTATAATGCCCCTCCTGTTTTTGATAAAGTTTCTCAATTAATAAAAAATATGTGGTAAAACTAAAAAGTATGGTATAAGATAATACCTAAACAAAAAATCAAAGTCAATTACATCAGCCAGGTATCTTCAGACAATTATACCATCCAGATATTAATGGACAGTTATATCATCCAGATGCTAATAATTAGTTACGTCAGGCAGATGTTAATTGGGAATGGAGAACATAATGAAAAACGTATTTAAGAAAATTGATGCAGTTAAGACAGGAATATTTGCAGCAGGTGTACTTTTTGGTACAGCAGGAATTAAGGTTTTATCAAGTCAGGATGCTAAGAAAGTATATACTAACTGTACAGCAGCAGTTCTTCGTGCTAAGAAGTGTGTAATGAAGACAGCTACAACAATTCAGGAGAATGCTGGTGATATCTATGCTGAGGCTAAGGCTATCAACGAAGAAAGAGAAGCAGCAGAAGAAGCTGTAGATGATACAGTAGAATTAAATGAAGTATCAGAAGAAACAGAAAGCACAGAGCAGTAAAATGCTATAATAATGTGCTAAGAGGCAGAATATGAAATTTTATATTAAACATAGTATGACTGGACGTTTAAGAGTTCATATGGATATGAAGCATATGAGCTTTAAACAGGCAGATATATTAGAGTATTATATTAAGAATATAGAAACAGTTACTTCTGTCAAAGTATATGAAAAAACTTGCGATGCTGTTATAGAATTTAGCGGTGATAAAGTGCAGATTATTAATGCACTTAAGCATTTTACATATTCGCAGGTGGCTGTTCCTGATGATGTTCTTAACAGTTCAGGAAGAGAGATGAATTCTTATTATCAGGATAAGCTGGTTAATAAGGTATTCTTAAGAGCTGCAAGTAAGCTGTTCCTTCCTATATCTGTAAGAAATGTTGTGACAACTGTAAAGTCAGTAAAATATATTGGCAGCGGTATTAAGACATTGCTTAAAGGAAAGATGGAAGTACCTGTGCTTGATGCGACAGCAATTGGTGTTTCTATATTAAGAAATGATTTCAATACCGCAGGTTCTGTTATGTTCCTTCTTGGAATAGGTGAGATTATTGAAGAATGGACACATAAGAAGTCTGTAGGAGATCTGGCAAGGACTATGTCACTTAATGTAAGCAAGGTATGGCTTAAGACAGCCGATACAGAGGTATTAGTCCCTGTTAATGAGATTAAAAATGGTGATGAGATTATAGTTCATGTAAGTAATGTCATTCCATTTGATGGAGTTGTAGTTACCGGTGAAGCTATGGTTAATCAGGCTTCACTGACCGGTGAAGCAGTGCCGGTAAGCAAGAATACAGGAAGCGCTGTATTTGCAGGAACAGTTATTGAGGAAGGTGAACTTACAATAAAGGTTAAGCAGAGCGGCGGTAACAGTAAGTATGACAAGATTGTCAAGATGATTGAGGAATCAGAGAAGCTTAAGTCTGGTCTTGAGAGTAAGGCAGAGCATCTTGCTGATTCGTTAGTTCCATACACATTAGGTGGAACAGCACTTACATATCTTCTTACAAGAAATGTAACAAAGGCATTATCAATACTTATGGTTGACTTCTCATGTGCGCTTAAGCTTGCAATGCCAATAACGGTATTGTCAGCTATAAGACAGGCTGGACAGAATGATATTACAGTAAAGGGCGGTAAGTTCTTAGAGGCAGTAGCTGATGCAGATACTATTGTATTTGATAAGACAGGAACGCTTACTAAGGCTGCACCTACAGTAAAGTATGTGTATTCATTTAATGGTGACAGCGAAGATGAACTTTTAAGAATGGCTGCCTGTATGGAAGAGCATTTTCCACATTCTATGGCAAAGGCAGTTGTTGATGCAGCGGCTAAGAAGAACTTACGCCACGAAGAAATGCATACCAAGGTAGAGTATATAGTTGCACATGGTATATCAACTACTATTAATAATAAGAAGACTATAATCGGAAGCTATCATTTTGTATTTGAAGATGAAGGCTGTACTGTGCCGGAAGGCAGACAGGAAATGTTTGATAAGCTTCCAGAAGAATATTCACATCTTTATCTTGCAATTGAGGATAAGCTTGCAGCAGTTATCTGTATAGAAGACCCTGTAAGACCAGAAGCCAAGGAAGTAATAAGTTCACTTAAAGCTCTTGGAATATCTAAGATTGTAATGATGACAGGTGATAGTGAACGTACAGCTAAGGCTATTGCAGGCAAGGTTGGTGTTGATGAATATTATTCAGAGGTACTTCCGGAAGATAAGGCTTCATTTGTTGAAAATGAAAAAGCTGCCGGACGTAAGGTTATAATGATTGGTGATGGTATTAACGATTCACCAGCATTGTCAGCAGCAGATGTTGGTATTGCAATAAGTGATGGTGCGCAGATTGCAAGAGAGATTGCGGATATTACAGTAAGCGCGGACGATTTAGGACAGATTGTATATCTTAAGGATTTAAGCAACAATCTTATTAAGAAGATTAACCGTAATTACAGAACTATAGTATCTTTCAACTCAGGACTTATAGCACTTGGTGTATTAGGTGTAATACAGCCAACAACATCAGCACTTTTACATAATACATCAACACTTTTCATCAGTATGAATAGTATGAAGAATATAACTTTAGCTGAGGAGCATAAGTAATAATTTCAAATTACATATTATAAAAAAAATATAAAAAGGAACGCGTTAATTGATATATCTTATCAATTAATGTGTTCCTTTTTTATGTTATTGAGATTATAATACTAATAAGGGTTAGATACAGCTAACTCAATATTATTAAAATATGAAGGAGAGAAAGCTATATGTTTCTTACTGTAAAAGATTTAAAAAAATCATTTGGCAGTGCTTCTAATAAAGTGGAAGTTCTTAAGGGAATTAATTTTGAAGTCAATAAAGGGGAAATATGCGTTCTGCTTGGACCATCAGGTTCGGGAAAGTCAACACTTCTTAATATAATAGGTGGAATTGATGATGCTGATTCGGGATATGTAAGCATTAATAATGAAAAGACTAAAGATATGAAAGAAAAGGAGCTTACAAGATATAGAAGAAAGCATCTTGGGTATGTATTCCAGATGTATAACCTTATACCTAACCTTAATGTTAAGGAGAATATAGAGGTTGGTGCTTATCTTAGCGATTCACCGCTTGATATTAATGAACTGCTTAATACACTTGGACTTTATGAGCATAGACATAAGCTTCCTAACCAGTTATCAGGCGGACAGCAGCAAAGAACAGCAATAGGAAGGGCTATTGTGAAAAATCCGGACATATTATTATGTGATGAGCCAACAGGAGCGCTTGATTACCATACCTCTAAGGAGATATTAAAGCTTATTGAAGATGTTAATAAGAAATATGGTAACACAGTAATAATGGTAACTCATAACGATGCTATCCAGAATATGGCAGACAGGGTTATCAAATTAAGAGATGGACAGATAAGAGACAATATTGTCAATAATAATAAGATATCTGCTGCTGATCTTGAATGGTAGATTATGTGCAATATTAATATATTTAGTCAAAAGAAATTAAATAATGGGAGTCAGATATGAAAAATCCTTTAATTAAACGGTTGCCAAGAGAATTTGCTGGTGAAATTGCAAAATATATAGTCATATTTATATTTATGACAGCAGTTATAGGACTTATAAGTGGTTTTCTTATAGCTGATGGCAGTATGCTTGATACATATAATAAGAGCTTTGATAAATATAATATTGAAAATGGTAATTTTGAATTATATCCCAAGGCTGATGATAAGCTTATTGACAGGCTTGAAGAAGAAAATGTAACTATATATGAGAATTTCTATAAAGAAGAGACTGTAAAGGTACATAATAATGAGAAGCTGAGTGAAGACGACCAGAGCGTAATACGTTTCTATATCAACAGGAAAGATATAGATAAGGTTGATGTTATGGAAGGCAGACTTGCAGAAGATATTAATGAGATTGCTATAGACAGAATGTATGCGGTTAATAATAATATTAAAGTAGGAGACACGATTAATGCTGGTGGAAGAATACTGAAGGTGACAGGCTATGTTGCATTATCTGATTATAGCTGCCTTTTTTCCGACAATTCAGATACAATGTTTGACTCTGTAAAATTCGGTGTTGGGGTAGTGTCAGAGAGCTGCTTTGAAGCATATGCTGATACACATATTCATTATGTATATTCGTGGAAATACGATAATGAACCAGCAGATGATATAGAAGAAAAAGAGATGGCAGATGATTTTATGAAAGTAATATCCAATAATGCCATACTTACTAATTATATTCCGGGATATCTTAATCAGGCAATACACTTTACTGGTGATGATATTGGAAGTGACAGAGCTATGATGATAGTACTTTTATATGTTGTTATAGTTATTATGGCATTTGTATTTGCTGTGACAACTAATAATACAATATTTAAAGAAGCTAATGTTATTGGTACTTTAAGAGCTTCAGGGTATACCAGAGGTGAACTGCTGGCGCATTATATTCTGCTTCCAATAATTGTTACAATAATTGGTGCGTTAGTCGGTAATATATTAGGCTATACAGTATTTAAGAATATATTTGTAAATACATATTATGAGAGCTATTCGCTTACAACATATACAACACTCTGGAATGCTGAAGCTTTCTTACTGACAACAATTGTCCCATTTGTGATAATGGTTGTTATAAATGTATTGATTATAGGATACAGATTAAGATTGTCACCGCTTAAATTCCTAAGAAAGGATTTAGCTGTAAGAAAGAAAAAGAAAGCTCTGCGCCTGCCGGGATTTAAGTTCTTTAACAGATTCAGGTTAAGAATAATAATACAGAATATGCCTAATTACATTACACTATTTATTGGAATATTATTTGCTAATATACTGCTTATTTTTGGTCTTATGATGAGTCCGCTGCTTGCACATTACCAGAATGAAATACAGGATAAGCTTATAGCACAGCATCAATATGTGTTAAAAGTTCCTGTCGAGGTGGATAACGATGAGGCTGAGAAGTATTGCGCAAAGACACTTTCGACTATTGACGGACGTTTAAAGAGCGAAGATGTGTTAATATATGGAGCAGCCAATAACAGCAGATATATTGATATTAATAGTAATGAACTTAAACCGGGTGAAGTATATGTATCTAATGGTTATGCTGAAAAGTTCAGAATTAACAAGGGCGATAAGATAACACTTAAAGAAAAATACGAGGATAAGGAGTATACCTTTACAGTTAAAGGTATGTATGATTATCCTTCTTCATTTGCAATATTTATGAGTGATGACTATTTTAAAGATATATTTGATAAAGCAGAGGATTATTATTCAGGCTATCTTTCATCAGAAAAGCTTGATATTGATGAGAAATATGTAGCAACAGAAATTACATTAGATGACCTGACTAAAGTATCCAGACAGCTTGACCGTTCTATGGGAACATCATTTGAACTTGTAAAAATATTTGCTGTTGTATTATTTGCAGTATTAATGTTCTTATTAACCAAGCTTATTGTTGAGAAGAATTCAACATCAATCTCCATGGTTAAGATATTAGGTTATTCCAACAGGGAGATAAGCAGGCTGTATGTCACATCTACAACGATAGTTGTTGTTATATCTGTCATTATTAATATTATGCTGTCGGTTGTTATTATGAACTGGCTGTTCAGGGTATTTATGGAGCAGATGTCAGGCTGGATTTCCTGCTATTATGCGCCATATGTATTTGTACTTATGTTTGTACTGAATGTTGGTGTATATGCCCTGATTTCAGTATTTATGATGTATAAGATAAAGAAGATACCTATGGACGAGGCATTAAAGAATGTAGAGTAACTAAAATTACAATGATATTAATTATAATAATATTAATTAAAGTAACATAATAATATTAATTAAAAAAAGATGTCCTGTACAATGAATTAGATTAAAGTGAGATAATTACATCTGCTTGCTTTAATCTGTCATTAGCAGGACATCTTTATGTTGGTTTGAGTGAATTCCCTGAAATACCTGATTAAAGAGAATTGGCATAGTTTACAGATGGTTAGTTAAGCAGCATATTCTGAGTCACCAAAGAAGTCATTGTACCATACAAGGAACATATATACTGTCCAGATTTTTCTTGAATTATCTGCCTTGCCTTCTTTATGTTCATCAAGATACTTAACAAGCTCATCTGTGTTGAAGTACTTGTTAGCAGCTTCGCTTGTGAAAGCTTTTTTAATCATATTGTAATATTTCTCGTCCTTTAACCATATTCTGATTGGCACTGGGAAACCAAGCTTCTTCTTCTCAGCAACCATATCAGGAAGATATTGGTTAGCAGCTTTACGCATAGCGTATTTAGTATTAGATTTATTAACTTTGTACTTAGTTGGGAGAGTTCTTGCTACATTGAATACTTCCTTATCAAGGAAAGGAACTCTTACTTCAAGGCTGTGTGCCATACTCATCTTATCAGCCTTAAGAAGAATATCACCGATAAGCCAGAAGTTAATATCTATATACTGCATTTTAGTTACATCATCTTTATCTTTAACTTTGTCATAAAATGGCTTAGTAAGTTCTTTATGGTTATACTTTCCAGTAGGGTTCTTTAATATCTTGGCACGTTCTTTTTCGTTGAACATAAATGCGTTACCGATAAAGCGTTCTTCAATATCTTTGCTTCCTCTTATAAGGAAATTCTTGCCCTTGAACTTAAATGGAACAGCCTGTGCAGCATTGGCAAGACACTTGCGGAGTCCCTTTGGAAGCTTTCTATAGCCTGCTGTATCAAGAGGTTCTTTGTAAATGTTATATCCGCCAAAGAACTCATCAGCACCCTCGCCTGACATTGAAACCTTAACATACTTAGAAGCAGTCTGGCTTACAAAGTAAAGGGCGATAGCAGCAGGGTCAGCTAAAGGCTCGTCCATATGATACTGGATTTTAGGGATAGCTGCCCAGTATTCTTCACTTGATACAAGCTTAGAATAATTGTCTATCTGGATTTTCTCAGATAAGGCTTTAGCGTAATCTATCTCGTTATATTTTTCGTAGTCAAATCCAACTGTAAAGGTCTTGTCACCGTTAAATGTAGCGGCAACGTAACTTGAGTCAACACCGCTTGAAAGGAATGAACCAACCTCAACATCACTAATTTTGTGGTGTTCAACTGAGTCGTGCATAGCATCGTCAATCTCTTTGACGAATTCGTCTAAAGACTTGTTCTCATCAGCTTCAAATGTAGGCTCCCAGTATCTCTTTATATTGATTTCTCCATTATGGAAAGTAAAACAGTGACCTGGCATAAGTTTGTATACACCCTTAAAGAATGTTTCAGGAAGCACTGAATACTGGAATGTAAGGTAATTTTCAAGAGCAACATCATTAACTTCCTTCTTATATGCAGGGTGTGCTAATATGCTCTTAATCTCAGAACCATATATAATGTTGCCGTCAACTACAGTGTAGTAGAAAGGCTTAATTCCAAAGAAATCCCTTGCACCAAAGAGAGTCTCCTTCTCACTGTCCCATATAACAAATGCAAACATACCACGAAGCTTATTTAACATATCTTCACCGTATTCTTCATAAGCGTGAATAAGAACTTCTGTATCAGAGTTGTTCGCAAATATATGCCCCTTTTCAATAAGGTCTTTTCTTAAATCCTGATAATTATATATCTCACCATTAAATGTGATAACAATCTTTTTATTTTCGTTGAACATAGGCTGGCTTCCGTTATCAAGGTCGATGATTGAAAGTCTTCTAAAGCCCATATAAGCCTTGTCGTCTATATACTGACCGGCACTGTCAGGTCCTCTGTGGATGATTTTATTCATCATATCAGTAAGTACATCCTTACCATTTTCAAGGTATCCTGTAAATCCAGCAAATCCGCACATATTACAAAACCGTCCTTTCTTAAATGTGATTTATTACTATAATCCTTTAAAATACAGGCATAATAAAACCTGCATATTAATAATGTTTACACGAATATTACAACATATACGGCAGTATTTAGAATAACAGCCACCGTAAATGGCAAACCCTATGTAAATCAATTATGTAATTATAGCAAACTGGGATATTTAATACAAGATAATTGTTATGGCAAAACAGGCATTTACAAAGTAATAAAAATATTTTATAATTGTAGGCAAATTTTAATAATAGCTTGGATATAGTTCCAATATTAAATGCACAATATGGAGGATTAGTAATGGAAAAGATTAAGATGACAACACCACTCGTTGAGATGGATGGAGATGAGATGACAAGAGTATTGTGGAAGCTTATTAAGGAAGAACTGCTTTTACCTTATGTAGACCTTAATACAGAGTATTATGATCTTGGACTCGTCCATCGTAATGAAACTAATGATCAAGTTACTGTTGACTCAGCAGAAGCAACTAAGAAATATGGTGTTGCTGTCAAGTGTGCTACAATCACTCCTAATGCAGCAAGAGTTAAGGAATATGACCTTAAGGAAATGTATAAAAGCCCTAATGGAACAATCAGAGCAATATTAGATGGTACTGTATTCAGAGCACCTATTATTGTTAAGGGTGTTGAGCCATATGTTAAGACTTGGAAAAAGCCTATCACAATAGCAAGACACGCTTATGGTGATGTATACAAGGCATCAGAGATGAAGATTCCAGCAGCTGGCAAGGCAGAGCTTGTATATACAGATGAGCAGGGTAACGAATCAAGAGAGCTTATTCATAACTTTAAGGGGGCAGGAATTATTCAGGGTATGCATAACCTTAACGATTCTATTGAGAATTTTGCAAGAAGCTGCTTTAATTTTGCACTTGAAACTAAGCAGGATCTCTGGTTTGCAACTAAGGATACAATCTCTAAGAAGTACGATCATACATTTAAGGATATATTCCAGGATATATATGATAAGGATTATGCTGATAAGTTCAAGGAAGCAGGAATTGAGTATTTCTATACATTAATAGATGATGCAGTTGCAAGAGTTATCCGTTCAGAAGGTGGATATATCTGGGCATGCAAGAACTATGATGGTGACGTTATGTCAGATATGGTTGCAACAGCATTTGGTTCATTATCAATGATGACATCAGTTCTGGTATCTCCACAGGGATATTATGAATATGAGGCTGCTCATGGAACAGTTCAAAGACATTATTACAAGCACCTTAAGGGAGAAGAAACATCTACTAACCCTATTGCTACTATATTTGCATGGACAGGAGCTTTAAGAAAGAGAGGAGAACTCGACTCACTTCCAGAGCTTTCAAAGTTCGCAGATACACTTGAAAAGGCTTGCATCAAGACAGTAGAAGATGGTAAGATGACTAAGGATTTAGCACTTATTACTACATTAGGTAATCCTGTAACACTTAATACACAAGGTTTTATTAAGGCAGTTAAGGAGACACTTGAAAGTCTTTTATAATTGTGCCAATAAAGGGTATTATTATATAGGATATTATATATAGAAGTGTTGGATTTCACTTGTGATATCTATAGATATTCGTATGAATTGAGGATTTTGAATGAAGTTTAAGTTTGAGGTTAAAGATCTTTTTAAACTCCCCAATATTTTATGTTATATAAGAATTGCACTGGTTCCGCTGTTTGTATATCTTTATTTTACGGCAGAAGAACCAGTGGATTATTATGTTGCGACACTTGTTGTAATGCTTTCGGGGATAACAGATTTTCTTGATGGGCAGATAGCAAGACGTTGTAATATGATAACTGATTTGGGTAAGATTATTGATCCGGCAGCAGATAAGCTTATGCAGCTTGCAATGTTAGTTACTCTGGCTATTAATATTCCATATATGTGCATACTTGCTGTATATCTTATTGTCAAAGAGGTAGTTATGGCACTTATGGGTCTTGTAGTTATGAAAAGGGCGAATAGGAGATTAGATGGTGCTAAATGGTATGGCAAGGTATGTACAGCAGTATTGTATGTGTGTATGCTTGCTTTAGTTGCATTTCCGCATATGCCGGTTAATCTTCAATATGTTATAATGATAGTGTGTGCAGCAGTATTGACATTTGCATTTATTATGTATATAAGAATATATATAATAATGTTAAAAGATAACCATTATGGTAATGATGAAAGAAAGTTGTATTAATATGTATAATATATTTGATATTACATTTAGGGAAATGAATGTTAACCAGTTAGCGGTATGGTTTTTTATATATAGTTTTTTTGGCTGGGCTATGGAATGTATAGTCATAAGAAAACAGCTTGGATATTGGGAGAACAGGGGTTTTGCCAAGCTTCCGTTCTGCGTTATATATGGATTTGGCGTGTTTATAGCATTTCATATATTTGCACCAATTGAGGGTAATTACCCTGCTTTATACATTGCTGGTGCTATATGTGCGACAATATTTGAGTATATGACAGCAAGACTTATGCAGAAGCTTTTTGGTGAAGTATGGTGGAATTACGACCATCTAAGATTTAATTATAAAGGAATAATATGCCTTCAAAGCACTCTTGGCTGGGGGGTATTAGCAGTTCTTATATTCAGTGTATTCAATAAAATGGTAGAACGTGTTGTATTCAGTATGGATATGAGGGTAACTACAGTGTTATCAATTGTGCTTGTTATATCATATGTTGTGGATTTCTCTTACCATTTTACTAAGAGAATTGCTAATAAGAAAATGGAAAGTGTAGTTGCACAGGCTTCAAGTGCTGGCAGCCTTCAGAGGTTTTTTCATAGATAATCAGCGGGGTGGACAATGTTAGAAAGTCTTAAGAATAATGTCAGGCTGCTTCGCAGGAGCAAACGACACGTAATTCTGTTTGAACTGACATATAAGTTACTGGCAGTAGCAGTTATATATCCTATATTAACTGCCGCCATTAATCTTTGTATGAAGGTTGCAGGAATCAGATATTTAACAAATGAATATATTGTAAAGGCACTGACAAACCCTGTTGTTATTATAGCTTTGTTTACAGGCATTATACTGTTTGTCGGTTACTGCATTTACGAGATGGCATATTTGGCTGTGTGCTTTGAAACTAAGAGAAAAGGTAATAACGCATCTATAATTGATAATATATATAATGCGTACCTGCGTCTTAAAAATTTAATCCGAATTCAAAGCATACCGCTTTTTTTATTTTTCTTTATTTCGATTATATTTATAAATGTTACAATTGTCGCTAATCTTATATATTCAGATACATTGAGCAATCTTATCGGAAGTACGATGAGAAGAAACAGGTATATGATATATATGCTTGTGGCAATAGTTATGGTTCTTATATATTATTATGTTATAAGAGGAATTTTTTCATTTAATATATATATGATGGAGGGGAAGAATTTCAGACAGTCATATAAGAAAAGCTCACAGATTGTAAGAAATAACAGATTAAGGGTAATTATGTCTGTTATTGTATATAATCTTGCAATATTTGTAGCTATAGCAGTGTTCTATACAGTTATTTCGCTTATACTTATAGGCGGTGTTAAGCTTCTTGATATGGCTTATCTTGGAAGTGCGGTATATTTATCAGTTCTTAGGGAATTGAGGGCCGGTGTGAAGATTTTTCTTGTGTTTATATCAATACCTTGTTCATTCTCAATGATTTCATATATGTATTATAAATATTCCGATCTGGATGATATTGAATTTGAATTCGTGGATATTGACGAAGGTTCAGCAAGGGTCAACAGGATAATATATGCAGTTGTGCTGGCATTATCCATAGTGCTTGATATTATATATATAATTGGGTCATTTAATAATAATCCGTTTGAGAGAGTGGCTATATTCCACAATACGGATATAACTGCCCACAGAGGTGCTTCAGTAGATGCACCTGAGAATACTCTTGCGGCATTCAGTAAGGCGATTGAAGATATGGCTGATGTTATAGAGTTAGATGTCCAGATGACCAAAGACGGCTATATTGTTGTTATGCATGATACATCAGCATACAGGACTACAGGTGTTCTAAAGAATATTACGGAGCTTACTTTAAGAGAAGTTAAAAGACTTGATGCCGGGTATTGGTATTCAGAGGAGTACAAGGGCGAGAAAGTTCCAACACTTGAAGAAGTATTGCAGCTTGCCAAAGGAAAGATTAAACTTAATATAGAGATTAAAACGGCGGATAACAGTGATGAGGTAGCAAAGAAGGTTGTAAAGCTTATACAGAAATATTCAATGCAGGATTCGTGCGTTATCACCTCATTTGATTATAGTGCATTGCAGGCTGTTAGGTCTTATGATGAGGACATAGAAGTCGGGTATATATTATCGGTGGCTTATGGAAAGTTCTATGAGATAGATGACGTGGATTTCTTTAGCGTCAATGCTTCGTTCCTTACTAAGAGAGTTGTCGATGCTATTCATAATTCAGGAAAGCAGGTATATGCGTGGACTGTTAATAATGACGCTTCTATAAAGAATCTTACTAATAAAGGTGTTGATAATATAATAACTGACAAACCTGTAACGGCAAGAGAGGTTATATATTCAAGAGATACAAGTGAGACATTGATTAATATGATAAAGTATGTATTTAACCAGTGATTAGCTTGGTAACATATATGCGTAAATGTACGCGGAAACGGGGGTCTATATGTTAAGAGGTATAGGTACATCTAAGGGAATTGGTATAGGAAAAGCACTTATTATCCATAAGTGTAAGAATGCTGTCAGCCGTGTTAAGATTAAGGATACAGAAGCTGAGGTTGATAAGTTCAATGAGGCTGTGGAAAAGTTCATACAGGAAACTAATGAGCTTGTGGATAAGTTGTCACAGAAGCTTAATGGTGATGATAAGAATGCTCTTGTATTAAAAAATCAGGAATATCTTATAAGAGATCCTGAGTTTACCAGTGGTGTAATAAGTGCTATAACTAATGACAAGCTTAATGCAGAAGCTGCGGTTGAAGATACCTGTGAGATGTTAAAGAACATATTCTTAAGCTTTAACAATGATACGATGACACAGAGAGTAGCCGATATTGAAGATATGAAACAGCGTCTTATAGCAATAATGCAGGGACAGAAGCATATTGATCTTACTAATCTTTCTGATAATACTGTTATTATTGCCGATGAAATCCATCCATCTATGACAGCTAATATGGATACAGAGCATATTGCCGGTATTATATCAGAGAAGGGTGGAGATACATCACACGCTTCAATTCTTGCAAGAGCATTGGAAATCCCTGCTGTATTAAGTGTTAAGGATGTATGCAGTAAAATTACAGAGGGTGAAGAAGTTATAGTTGATGGAGCTTACGGCGAAGTATTCGTCAATCCTACACCTATAACTCTTAAGATATATAATAAAAAGAAAAAAGCATATGATGAAAGAGTTAAGGAACTTAAAAAATATATAGATAAACAGACTGTTACAAAGGACGGCAGAAAAGTAATGCTTGCTGCTAATATAGGCAATGCTGATGAGGCTGCTAAAGCTGTAAAGGCTGGAGCTGAGGGTGTCGGACTTTTCAGGACGGAATTCTTATTTATGAACAAGCAGGCACTTCCAACAGAGGAGGAGCAGTATAACGAATATAAGAAAGCAGCAGTTGTGCTTGATGGCAGACAGCTTACGATAAGAACGCTTGATATTGGCGGAGATAAAGATATTCCTTATATGGGACTCACAAAGGAGTTAAATCCGTTTCTTGGATACAGGGCCATAAGGTTCTGCCTTGACAGGGTAGATATATTTACAACCCAGTTAAGGGCTGTATTAAGGGCAAGTGCATATGGTAATATAAGAATTATGATTCCTATGATAACTTCTGTTACAGAGGTGCAGGCAGTTAAGAAGATTATAAATGGTATATGCAGGGATCTGGACAAGAAAGACATTAAGTATGATAAGGACATAAAGATAGGTGTTATGATAGAGACACCAGCCGCGGCAATAATGGCAGATGTACTGGCACATGAGGTTGATTTCTTCTCAATCGGTACGAATGATTTGACACAGTATACACTTGCTGTTGACAGAGGCAATGAGAATGTTGCTTATCTTTACTCTGCACTCAATCCAGCCGTTATACGAAGTATTAAACACATAATTGAGTGTGCACATAATGCAGGTATAGAAGCAGGAATGTGTGGAGAAGCGGCGGCAGATGAAAGAATGATACCACTTCTTCTTAATTTTGGACTTGATGAGTTCTCTGTTACAGTGAGCAGGGTGCTTGAAACTAGAAAAGAGATAGCTTCGTGGAGCAGTAAGGAAGTAAAAGAGATAACAGAAAATGTTATGAATTATTCGGAAGAAAAGGAAGTATCTAACTATCTTAGCGACTGCATAGCAAAAGAATAGATTATTATATAATAAATGCTTTGTGTTGATTGATATGTTAAGACATCTGCTTCTGGCATAATAGAATTGATTGGAGGAAAATATGGCATTATATGATACAGATGACGAGCAGGAAAAGGTTGTACTTGTCGGCGTAGAGTTAAATCCTCTTGACGACTGCGGGAAGTCGTTAGAGGAGTTGGCAGAGCTTGCTAAGACTGCCGGAGCGGTCACAGTAGGAAAGATGATACAGCCACGTGACAGCTTTCACCCTGCAACATATATTGGTAAGGGTAAGCTTGAAGAATTAAGGCTTATGATAGATGAGCTTGGTGCAACAGGCATAATATGTGATGATGAGCTGTCACCAGCCCAGTTAAGAAATCTTGAAGATGCTCTTAATACTAAGATTATGGACAGAACAATGGTTATTCTTGATATATTTGCCGCAAGAGCTTCATCAAGTGAAGGTAAGATACAGGTTGAGATGGCACAGTTAAAATACAGGTCAACAAGACTTGCAGGACTTGGAACAACACTCTCAAGACTTGGTGGTGGAATAGGAACAAGAGGACCGGGTGAGAAGAAGATAGAAACAGACAGGCGAATAATAAGGGACAGGATTGCTCATTTGTCAGGTGAGTTAAAGGAGATTAAGAGTCACAGAGATGTGCAAAGACAGAACAGACAGGACAGTTCTACACCAGTTGCAGCTATAGTAGGTTATACTAATGCGGGTAAGTCAACACTTCTTAACAGGCTGACCGATGCAGGTGTATTATCTGAGGACAAGCTGTTTGCAACACTTGATCCTACAACGAGGGCACTTACACTTCCTAATAAGGAAAAAGTGCTTATGACAGATACTGTTGGATTTATCAGAAAGCTTCCACATAATCTTATAGAGGCATTTAAGAGTACACTTGAGGAAGCGAAATATGCAGATATGATAATTCACGTTGTGGACTGCTCTAATGATGATTACGAAAGACATATGGCAACAGTATATGAGACATTGAAGCAGTTAGATGTAGGTGATAAGCCGATAATTACACTTTTTAATAAATGTGATAAATACGGCGAACTTCCTATACTCAAGGACAGCAAAGCTGATTATGTTGAGAATATTTCAGCAAGGACGGGTGTGGGAATAGATGAATTTCTGGAAGATGTGCAGGATATTATATTAAAGAGCAGAATTAGAATAGAAAGAGTATTTCCTTACAGCGATGCAGGCAAAATCCAGCTTATAAGAGAATACGGACAGCTTGAAAGTGAGGAATACACACAGGAGGGCATAAGTGTCAAAGGATATGTGCCAGCCTGGGTAGGAGGCAAACTATGAATTTAATTGCACTTGTTGATAAAAAATGGGGAATAGCTAATAAAGGAAGAGAACTTGTTGATATTCCAGAGGATAAGAAGCTGTTCCGTGAAGAAACTTATGGAAAAGTTGTTATTATGGGAAGAAAGACATTAGAAGCACTTCCTAACCAGTCAGCACTTGTTGGAAGAAAGAATATTGTTCTTACAAGAAATAAAGATTATGAAGCTAAAGATGTATGTTTATGCCATAGTGTTGAAGATGTGCTTGAGAAGGTAAAAAATGTGGATAGTAAGGACGTATATGTCATCGGTGGTGGACAGATATACAAAGAATTCCTTCCATATTGTGATACAGCACATATAACAAAGGTCGATTATACTTACGAAGCTGATACCTATATAAGTGATTTCGATAAGCTTAAAGACTGGAGAATTACAGGACAGAGTGATGAACATACATACTTTGATATATGTTATGAATTTGTAAGGTATGAAAGAAAGGGTAAGGCTGATGAAATGCCAGAATAAAAAGAAAAATGTAAAGCGTGCTGTGGCTGGTATAATATTTCTTTCCGTAATAGCAATAATATTATCGGCATATGGCGTTACACAAATGTATGCTTCTCCAGAGAAAAAAGCTTTAAAAACGATGTTGAAATCTGGAGAACTTTTACAAAGCACAGTTGAAAAATATATAAACAACATAGATGTAAGTGCCAATAACTATACTGGAAAAATTAATATATCGGAGTTGGTATATGATAATACTGATTATATGCAGGGTAAGAATAGTGCAGAATATACCATTACAGCTAATATCGATAATAACGGAATAAATGTAGTTATACCTGAATTGACTAATGATACATTTTTAATATCTAAAGCTGATATATCAAGATATATTAATATAGATGCAGATCAGCTTAAGCCTGTTTTAAAAGCTGCATTAGCTGACTTTGTGAAGGGCTATGAAGTTATGGCAATGGATTGCGTGAATACAGTCAGCGAAACAGGAAAACACACTTATAATATTAATATAGACGAAACAGCTTTAGTTAATGGCTTTAATACATTTGTGGATGAATTATATAAAGATTCACAGGTTCTTCCATATATTTCGTTGTTAAATGTATATGGCATAAAAAAGGACAGTATTAAATCTGAATTTGCCACGGAAGTAAAGGACTGCAATGTAGTGCTTGATATAGAGGCTGACAGGGATAATAACCTTGTAAAGGTGAGTGCTGTAGTATATTACAATCAAAACGCTGTCTGTAATATGGTTATTGATTTTGATGGACTGGATAATATGACGCTATATATTATGGCTGAATATTCACAGGCTGAATATGTGAATTCGGTAATACAGATAGATATGCAAAGTGATAATGTAATAGGAGTGTCAGCCGATGCAGATATACATTTTATGAATCACAGTTTAAAGCTTAAGGCATCAGGAAATATTAATATCCAATAAGTCTTTGCAAAATAATTATTTTACATTTCTGTAACCAATCCTGAAAAAAGCGTACTCTATAAGTGAAAGCTTTCAAAAAGAAATAATTAAGGACGATTTAATAAAGTGTGCAGCGAAGAAAAAATAATTGATTTAATAGCAAACAGAGATGAATCTGGAATGCGTGAATTAATGGAGCGGTATCAAAGACCATTAATGAAGCTTGCAATGAATATGCTTGACAGTGAGGAAGATGCAAGAGAATGTGTTAATGATACGTTTTATGAAGTATGGAAATCAGTTCCAGATAACAGACCGCAATATTTGTTTGCATATTCAGCTACTATATGCAGACATATAATCTGCAAGAGAATAGACCATGACAATGCATTAAAAAGAAGCTCTAATGTTATAGAACTTACAGCCGAGATGGAACAGTGTATCGGCAAGCCTGATAAAGCACTTGAGGGTGATGAACATATGGTAGGAGAATTGATTAATACATTTCTTAAAACATTGGATACTGATAAGAGAAATATATTTATCAAAAGATACTGGTATTCACAACCTGTTAAAGTTATATCAAAAGAACTTGGAAAGAGCGAAAGTTCAGTTAAGGTTGCACTGCACAGATTAAGGAAAGATTTAAAGAAGTTTTTGGAAAGTGAGGGCGTTTTGGTATGAATGGTGAGAAATTATTTAAGTCAATGAACAATATTAATCAGGAGTGGATTGAGCAGGCAAAGCCAGCTAATAAGCCTGTCATAATGAGAACCAGATCAAAAATATATAGAAATATAGCAGCAGCGGCAGCCGCAGTGATTGCAATCTCGGGATTAACTTACACTGGTGTATACGCGTACCAGAAGTATCTTGTCCCAAAGAGTAATGTCAATTTTGAATCTCATATAAGCGGGGATAGTTCGGTTAATGTCTATAATACAGGTAATGTTACATCTACAGAAGAATCTAATGTTGACGTGGAATGGGGAAAATATGTTGCTAATGGTGGAAGATTTTATATTGAACTGACTATAAAGTCAAAAGACGGAAGTCCGATTATACCTAATGATGATACCTTAAGTCCAATAATTGGTACATTTGATTTTGCAGATACTGTAATAAAAATAAGTGATGAAACAGACCAGTTCAAATCAACAGGTACATTATACCATCTTAATTATAATGGTATGTCAGATGATGGTTCAGAAATATATGCAGAATTAATATATGTTAATGCTGATTCAAGAGATATTGTTAATCATAACATTTCGATTGATGTTAAGGATCTTAAGTGTACGTACAGAAATGGTGAAGATAATAAAACAAGAGAAACCAGAACCTTAGCAACAGGGGAGTGGTCTTTTGAAACAGTTCTTAAGAGTAGCAGCACAGGTGTGCTTAGTACAACTCCTAATATATCGGTTACATCATCTTGTAATGCAGACCAGACTATCAATATAGATACACTTAAATGTGATGGATTCGTACTTGATATATATGGAACAGGAAATGCAGACTTTAAGTGGTTTGGCATGAGTGGTAAATATGCACCTGTAGTACATCTTAAAGATGGCACAGTTGTTAGTATTGACAACAAAACTTCTGATTTAAGTGCCAAAGCAGGTATTATGCATATATCATTTGCATTAAAACAGGTTATCAGTGTTGATAATATTGCATCTATTGAGTGGCATGGTGTAACAATATATTCAGCAGAATAATAAACTATAATTAATAACTACAGCTCCTAAAATGTAAAATAACCTAAAATAAACCCTTCAAAAGTAAGACACTGTTTCTGACTTTTGGAGGGTTTTAAATGTTTGTTAATTAAATAGCAATCTGTTATGAATATACAATGTATGTGCTGTAGCGGAATCTTCTTAAACGCTGTTCCATTTTAATTGCATTTAAGAGTATACGGTAAGCACCGACCTGAACCTTATAATAGCCGTCCTCATATATTATAAATGCAGGAAATCCGTCCATTAAAAGTGAATTTAACATTCTGTCGGCATTATCCTTGTTGCGGTATGCGCCAACCTGTACACGGTAAAGTGCTTCATTTTCTGTGTCATAATCATTATTGTCACAAGGACATTGTGTCATAATATTTGAACTACTGACAGGGACAGAAAACACCTCGTTATCAGGTGGGATGGAATTAACCATAGCTGTGCTGTCAATTGGGGCAGAAGAAGTTCTGCCAGAGTTATTCATTTGGCTGTTGCTGCTATTATTGTTGTTACTATTGTTGTTGCTATAATTATTGTTGTCAGTGCTATTGCTTTTATTGGAAGTGGTATTTCCGGGCCTGCCTGATGGTATGCTTTCTAATATTCCGTCTGCGATTGCCTGTGCAATGCTGTCGAATTCTTCATCAAATAGATAATTGTCTTTATCGTTGTTAATAAATCCAGCTTCAACAAGAACGGCTGGCATTTTGGTACGTTTAAGGACAACAAGGTTTTTGCGTTCGTCTACACCAAGATTTTTAAAGCCTGCATCTTCAAGCTGGTTATTAATATTTCTTGCCACCTCAGCCTTTAAACCAGTATCGCTGTATACAAGGGTTTCAACGCCCGAATACTGGTTAGGATTTTCTGAGGAATTGCGGTGTATTGATACGAAAAGGTTGGCACCGGAATTATTCGCATCGGTTGCTTTCTTAAATGGGGTTTCGTATTCGTCAGTAGTTCTTGTGTAATATACATCTATGCCATTTTTTTTAAGTATGTCACCGACAGCTAAAGTAAGGTCGAGAGTGTCATCTTTTTCCCGTCTGTCCTTATATACAGCACCGGGGTCGCTTCCACCGTGTCCGGCATCAAGGGCGATTCTATAATCAGCCATAAATCCTCCTAAAGGAAATATCAGTTTATTTTATTCATAAAATTTCATAAAGATACATATAATAATCAAAAATATAATGAATAATATAAGAGGAATTAGATTATGGTTTATGTACATACAATGGAAACTCCTGCCGATGCAATAGATAAAGGAAAAATGCGCATTAATGTATATGATAAACAGCAGGGTATACCATTGGCAGATGCAAGGATTTCACTTGCATATACAGGAAATCCTGAAAGAATTATCAATGAGATAACTACTGACTCAGAAGGAGCAGTTAATCTTGATGACCTTCCTACACCGCCGGTGGAGTATAGTATGGAACCGGGTGAGAACCAGCCATTTTCGGAATATACTATTGATGTTAATGCAGATGGCTACGAGGAGATTAATATATCCGGTATTGATGTATTCTCAGGGGAAACAAGTATTCAGAATGTGTATTTGAATGAAGATAACAGGGAGGTTCCAGAGGATAATATTGTAATTCCGGTTAATACGCTGTATGGCAGCTATCCTGCCAAGATACCAGAGACTGAGATTAAGCCGGTACGCCAGTCGGGGGAGATTGTGTTAAGCCGCGTTGTAATACCAGAAACAATAGTAGTGCACGATGGTGTTCCTACAGACTCCACAGCACTTGATTATTATGTGAGATACAAGGATTATATTAAAAATGTAGCGAGCAGTGAAATATATTCGACATGGCCAAGACAGACGTTGGAAGCTAATATTTTAGCGATTATGTCCTTTACATTAAACAGAGTGTATACAGAGTGGTACAGAAACCAGAATTACAACTTTACGATAACCTCATCAACTGCATTTGACCACAAATGGGTCAACGGACGTAATATATTTGAAAGCATTTCACAGGTTGTGGATGAAATATTTGATAATTATCTGTCAAGACCGAATGTAAAACAGCCGATATTAACACAGTATTGTGATGGAAAGAAATCAAGCTGTCCTGACTGGATGACACAATGGGGAAGCAAATATCTGGGTGATCAGGGATATTCCTCAATAGATATATTAAGATATTATTATGGAGATAATATGTACATTAATACGGCTGAACAGATACAGGGTATTCCGTCATCGTGGCCTGGAGCAGATCTTGATATAGGCTCATCGGGGCAGAAGGTAAGGCAGCTGCAGGAACAGCTTAATCTTATAGGCGATTATTACACGGCAATACCGGCACTGACGGTTGACGGGATATATGGAGAGCGTACAGCGGAGGCAGTAAGGCAGTTTCAGAGAATTAATAATATGCCGCAGACTGGTGTTGTGGATTTCCCAACGTGGTACAGAATATCGGACAGATATGTAAGGCTGTCAGGAATTGCAGAGCTTAATTGAAAATTTCTGCAATTATTTTCATAATTATATAAAATATTAGTTGACAGCTATAATTATTAGTGATACACTCTAATAGTTGTTAAACAAAGCAGAGTATCCACTCTCACCTTAGCGCAATCGGGCGACTTGGGTTTATATTTTTAAGAATGTGCATGATAAACAGCAATTAAGATGCATTATGATTAAAAAGTGGATAGTCTGACTATCCACTTTTTTTGATTTTGGAGGTGCACTACTATTAGCGAATTAATGATTAACGAGCAGATCCGTGATAAGGAAGTTCGTGTTATTGGAGAAGAAGGACAGCAGCTTGGAGTTATGTCTCCTAAGGATGCTATGAAACTGGCAAGAGAGGCAGAGGTTGATTTAGTAAAGGTTGCCCCATCTGCAAAGCCACCTGTATGTAAGCTTGTGGATTATGGCAAGTATAAGTATGAACTTGTCAGAAAAGAGAAGGAAGCTAAGAAGAAGCAGAGAACAATAGAAGTCAAAGAAGTTCGTTTGTCACCTAACATAGATGTTAATGATTTGAATACTAAGTGTAATTCGGCAAGAAAGTTCATTGAGAAAGGCAATAAAGTAAAGGTATCTTTAAGATTTAGAGGCCGTGAGATGGCGCATATCGATTCCAGCAAGCATATATTAGAAGATTTTGCTGAGAAGTTAAGTGATATTGCAGTAGTAGACAAAGCTCCAAAGTTAGAAGGCAGGAGCATGACTATGTTTTTAACTGAAAAACGTTAAAATATTATTTATTCCATATGAGAATTAAATTAGGAGGATTATTATGCCAAAGGTAAAGACAAAAAGAGCAGCTGCAAAGCGTTTTAAAGTAACTGGAACAGGTAAATTAAAGAGAATGAAAGCTTACAAGAGCCATATTCTTACAAAGAAGACTACTAAGAGAAAGAGAAATCTTAGACATGCAGCTATGACAGATGCAACTAATGTAAAGACAATGAAGAAGATTATGCCATATTTATAAGATATGGATGTCTGTGATTGATTATTAGGAGGAAATTAAGAAATGGCAAGAATTAAAGGCGGTATGAACGCAAAGAAGAAGCATAACAGAGTATTAAAGCTCGCTAAGGGTTATAGAGGAGCTAGATCTAAGCAGTACAGAGTTGCTAAGCAGTCTGTAATGAGAGCTCTTACAGAGAGCTACAAAGGTAGAAAGCAGAAGAAGAGACAGTTCAGACAGTTATGGATCGCAAGAATCAATGCTGCAGCAAGAATGAATGGTCTTTCATACAGCAAGTTTATGTATGGTTTAAAGTTAGCTAACATCGACCTTAACAGAAAGGTATTAGCTGAGATGGCTGTAAATGATGCAGAAGGATTTGCTAAGTTAGCAGAAGTAGCTAAGGCTAAGATTGCTTAATTAAGATTTATGTTGGTATTAATACCAGTTATATAAAAGGCAGAAAGCGAATTGATGTGTTCCAGTAATTCGGGAGCATATCAGATTGGGCTTTTTGCCTTTTTTTGTGATAATATTGTGAAACATTTGCATAATACTGGTTTTAAATGTGATATTGTGGTATAGTTTACTAGTCGGTGTTACGGCAATATTTAATGTGGAGACAGGTTATGAAAAAAGTATTAAAGAATAAAATTGTAAAATATGCTGTTACAGCAGCTATGGTTATGTCAGTTATGATGACAACAGCCTGTAACAGTAAGATAAAGGTGGATTATGGATACAATCCAACTGATTATGTAGAGCTTGGAGACTATAAGGGAATTCAGGCTGAGGTTGATGTAACAGCCATAACTAATCAGGTTATAGATGATAAGATTGCAGAACAGCTTGAAAGTGAGACAACATATACAGATGTTAACAGGGAAGCACAGAAAGGCGATAAGGTTACATTTGGTTATACTGGTACATCAGGCGGACTTTCAATAGATGATTTTACTGGTTCTGATTATAGTATGACACTTGGTAAGGATGCTTTCCCTGTTGCAGGAACTGGCTTAGATGAAGAATTATATGGAATGGTTGCAGGACAGACTAAGGTAATAACAATCACACTTCCAGAGAATTCAAAGTATTCTGATTATGCTGGCAAGAGAGTTGTATTCGAGCTTACAATGAGTTATGTACAGCAGGCTAATGTTCCTATGCTTACAGATGCTTTTGTTAAGAGTGCGTTCAACTGCGAAACAGTTGATTCATATAAGGCACATGTTAAGAATGATGTCAGTGGAACAATAGAAACTAAGATAACAGAAGCTAAGAATGAAGCAATACTTACCCAGCTCCTTGACAAATGCAAGGTTACAGGTTATCCAGAGGAATTCCTTGCACAGCAGTCATCAAAGCTTGAGGAATCAATAAGCTTTTACAGCACACTTCAGGGAAAGACTAATGATGAATATTGCCAGAACCTTTATGGCATGACATTTGATGAATTCGTTAAGGCATCAGCAGGACAGCAGCTTGTATATCAGGCAATTGCAGAAAAGGAAGGACTTGCAATTACAGATTATGAATACAAGGATGACCTTGAGCAGTTCGCTAAGGACAGCGGTTATTCAAAGGTAGATACATTTACAGATAAATATGACAAAGAAACTATTGTTAAGTCTATGCTTGTTAAGAAGGCACAGAATTTAGTAATGGATAGTGCAGTCATAACAGAGAAGTAGGATATATAAGAATACATTTGTTCAATATATGGAAAATGTATTGTAACAGAATATATAAAGAGTTATATATTTGTTGAATATACGGAAAATGTATGTTTGTGGAATATAAAAACTATATACTTATGAAATATATAATAAAGTATATATTGCAAATCAGAAATCATAACTGGATAAATATATTTAATGATATACTAATTCAGGCAATGGTTTCTGATTTTTTGCTTTTAAAAATATCGAACATTTGTTATACTGAATTATGATACTGTGTATGCACAGTATGTGAAGGTTAAGTTTAGATGCACTGTTGATTTTAATTAAGTGCATTTGTAAGTTAAAGTGGAGATAGTGTGAGTATAATCACACATTGGATTGGAGAGTATATGAATTTAGATGGTTTAAATGACTGCCAGAAAAGAGCGGTTAAAAGGACAGAAGGTCCGCTTCTTATTATAGCGGGTGCAGGTTCTGGAAAGACAAGAGTTCTTACTAACAGGATAGCCTATCTTATAGATGATTGTGGTGTAGCACCATATAATATACTTGCTATTACATTTACTAATAAAGCGGCAAGGGAGATGAGAGAGAGAGTTGATGCGACAGTAGGACAGCAGGCTGGCGAAGTGTGGGTAAGCACCTTCCACTCTACCTGTGTGCGGATTCTCAGGCGTTATATAGATAGAATTGGTTATTCCAATACATTTACAATATATGATACAGATGACGTCAAGAGTGTTATAAAGGATATATGTAAGAAGTTCAATATAGATACGAAGATGCTCAAGGAAAAGACAATTATGAATGCGATATCGCACGCCAAAGATGAGCTTATGAGTCCGGATCAGATGGAGCTTGAGGCTGGTGGTGACTACAACGGCAAGAGAATTGCCAATGTATACAGGGAGTATCAGAAGACATTAAAGCTTAATAATGCACTTGATTTTGATGATTTAATATACAAGACAGTAGAATTATTGGAAAATGATGCTGAAGTACTTAATTATTATCAGGAACGATTTAAGTATATTATGGTTGATGAGTATCAGGATACTAATACATCGCAGTTTAAGCTTATATCAATGCTTGCCGCCAAATATGGCAATCTCTGCGTGGTTGGGGATGATGATCAGTCAATATACAAGTTCAGGGGTGCCAATATTACCAATATATTGAATTTTGAGAATACATTTGCAGGAACTAAAGTAATAAAACTTGAGCAGAATTACCGTTCAACACAGACAATTCTTAATGCAGCCAATGCGGTCATAAGCAATAATATAGGAAGAAAAGCAAAGAGTCTGTGGACAGAGAATGGCGAGGGTGAAAAGGTTAATTATACACTTTATGAAAATGGATATGATGAGGCACAGGGTGTTGTTGACAGCATAAGTTCTATGGTAAGGGACGGCTGGAATTACAACGATATTGCCATATTATACAGGACTAATGCACAGTCTAGAGCGTTGGAAGAAAAGCTTATGTTAAAGAATATACCATACCGTATATATGGTGGAATAAGCTTTTATCAGCGTAAGGAAATAAAAGATATACTTGCATATTTAAAGACTATAGACAATGGTATGGACGGACAGGCAGTAAAGCGTATTATCAATGTTCCAAAGCGTGGAATTGGTGCGACAACAATTGAACGAGTTCAGGAATATGCAGACCAGAATGACATAACATTCTGGCAGGCTCTGTGCGATGCTGAGCATATCGATACGATAAAACGAGGTGTTGGAAAGTTAGAGCCATTTGTTACACTTATAGGTTCACTTAAGGCAAAGCAGGAATTTATGAGCATAAAAGAACTTGCCGAAACTGTTGTAAGTGATACAAGATATATAGAATGTCTTGCAGAGAGCGAAACAGCAGAAGAAATAGAAGCAAGACAGGAAAATATAGATGAATTGATTAACAAAATAGTAAGCTATGAGGAGAGCTGCCGACAGAAGGAAGAAACTCCTACATTAAGTGGTTTCCTTGAAGAAGTTGCACTCATAGCAGATATTGATAATCTTAATGAGTCAGATAAGCAGGTAATGCTTATGACATTACATAGTGCCAAAGGTCTTGAATTCCCTATTGTGTATATGACAGGAATGGAAGATGGCCTTTTTCCAAGTTATATGACAATAGTGTCAGATGACCCTGCAGAGATAGAGGAAGAAAGACGACTTTGCTATGTAGGAATAACAAGAGCAGAGAAGATACTTAACTTAAGCAGTGCGAAGATGCGTATGGTACGCGGTGAAACACAGATGAATAAAGTATCACGCTTTATTAAAGAAATTCCCGAAGAATATATGCACATAGAAAATAATAGTTCAGGATATAATAAAGGTAAGATTGCATATGGAGGAAAAGATGACTCAGAGGAAACACGTTCGTATAATATCAGAGCCAATGCCAAAGCCGCTCTTAACAGATACGGTTCAGGCAATGTGAATTATAAAGAACCAAAACGTGTATCAATCGGCGGCTCAACCTCAGCAGGCTACAGGTCTTCTGTGAGAAAGGCGAATACTAAGGTTGGTTTTGGTAAAGAATTTCCTATGGATATATTTGACTTAAAGAAGTCATCGAAGGCTGCTGGAGCTGGAGACAGTGGAACTGGCGGTAGATTGACAGCAGGTGGAAAATCTGTATCAGGCGGAAGTTATGCAGGTGCTTCATATGGCACAGCGGGTTTGACTGCCTCTGTTGGCAGTGCTGGTGGAACATCTGGACTTGGATATGGTGTTGGCGATACCGTGGTTCATGCCAAATTTGGAAAAGGAAAAGTAATTTCAATTGATAATGGCACAAGAGATTATATGGTAACTGTAACATTTGATGAGTATGGTTTAAAGAAAATGCTTGCAGGCTTTGCAAAGCTTAAAAAAGCCTAAATATGGTGACAAATAAAATATGTTGTGATACAATATATTTACTTTAAAAGTGTTTTGAAAGGAGCGGTTGTTATGAATAAGGATAAGATTGAAGAGCTTATTGCGGCAAGCAAGCTCAATGAACTTCTTCACAAGAAAGATGTAGAAGAGAGCAAGAAGAAAAGTAATGTAATTATCATAGTATTAGCAGTTATTGGAGCGGTTGCAGCATTAGCAGCTATCGTATATGCAATCTATAGATACTTCACACCAGATTATCTTGATGATTTTGATGATGATTTTGATGATGACGACTTTGATGAAGACTTTGAAGATGATGATGAATTCGAGAACTAATTATTCTGCCAATTAAAGAATGATTAAGACAAAGACCACTGGCTGGCTTACAGCCAGTGGTTTTTTAGATGTTCGGTGATGTGGGAGGAAGGCTGGTTAGTTTCCTGATTGATTATATAGAAGGATTGGAGATAAAAGATGAAAAAAGGCGGCATATATACAGGTTATGTAGAAAGCGTGGATTTTCCTAATAAGGGAAATGTAATAGTTAAGACAGAGGAAGATGGACAGATTATAAAGGAAAAGGCTGTTGTAAAGAATTCAATACCGGGACAGACAGTTAAATTTATGGTAAACAAGAAGAAGCATGGCAAATGTGAAGGAAGGCTTCTTGAAGTTGTCTGTCAGGCAGATACAGAAACTAACGAAAGATGTGAGCATTTTGGCAAATGCGGTGGCTGCGTATATCAGACTGTAAGGTACGAAGAACAGTTAAAGATGAAAGAAAATGCAGTGAAGAAGCTTCTTGCTCCTGTTATTAATACAGAATATGAGTGGGAGGGAATAATTGGAAGCCCTGTATCAAGTGAATACCGTAACAAAATGGAATTCTCATTTGGCGATGAGGTAAAAGATGGTCCGATAGCCCTCGGTTTACATAAGAGAAACAGTATGTATGATATAGTAACAGTAACAGGCTGTAAGATTGTGGATAATGATTACAGAAAAATACTCAAGTGTGTATATGATTATGCACTAGAGAAAAATCTCACTTATTACCATAAAATGAAGCACGAAGGGTATCTTAGACATTTGCTTGTAAGAAAAGCTGTAAAGACAGGACAAATCCTTGTGGATATTGTGACAACTACAATTAATGATATCCCTATGGACGAACTTGCAGACAGATTAAAAGCACTGTCACTTGACGGAGAGATAACCGGCTTCCTGCACACCTACAATGACAGTGTTGCCGATGCGGTAATCAACCAAAAGACAGAGATAGTATTCGGAAAGGATTATATTGAAGAAGAGCTTCTTGGACTTAAATTCAAGATTACAACATTTTCATTCTTCCAGACTAACTCACTTGGTGCAGAAGTACTGTACTCAAAGGCAAGAGATTATGTCGGAACAACAAAAGACAAGGTAATATTCGATCTGTACAGCGGAACAGGAACAATAGCGCAGATGTTAGCCCCGGTTGCAAAGAAAGTCATCGGCGTTGAGATAATACCAGAAGCTGTCGAAGCAGCCAGGATTAATGCCGGCATAAATGGACTTGATAACTGCGAATTCATCGCAGATGATGTGCTTAACGCCCTCGATAACATTAAGGACAAGCCAGACTTTATCGTCCTCGACCCACCAAGAGATGGTATCAATCCTAAGGCACTTAAGAAGATAATTGACTATGGTGTGGAGTCAATGGTGTATATTTCCTGCAAGCCTACAAGCCTTGCAAGAGATCTGGTTATGTTGCAGGAGAGCGGGTATGAGGTTAAGAAAGGGTGCTGTGTGGATATGTTTCCAAATACGGGGCATGTGGAGACGGTAGTCAAATTATCCCTCAAAAAAGATACACCTAAGATTGAGGTTACAATGGAGCCTGATGAAGAGAGTAATTATACACCAGAGGAAAAGGCTACTTATTCAAAGATTAAGGAATATGTGAAGGAAAAGTATGGTGTGAATGTGCATACTTCTTATATTGCACAGGTAAAGCGGATGTGTGGTCTGGATATGGGAGAGAATTATAATAAGTCCAAGAAGGAAAATCCAGAAGTGAAGCAGTGTCCACAGGAGAAGGTGGAGTATATTAAGGATGCGTTGAGGTATTTTAAATTGATTTAGCAAAATTGATGGTGTGTCACGGCAATATCACTAGATACTCCTACAAAGCCTATAAATAAGCCATTTCTCGGCTGGAAAAGTGCTCTACTACACGTTTTTAGAGAAATAGCTTGGTATGATTATATTAAATGGATAATTGACATTATGGTATATATGCCATATAATATTTACAAAGGTGATTACATGACAGAATTTAAACTGATAGCATATGAAAAAGAAAATGGCGAAGTTCCAGTAGAAGAATTTCTTGATTCTGTTAATCCTAAGATGCGAGCTAAAATATTTGGATTGCTTGGTATATTACAAGAAAGGGGAAATATGCTTAGAGAACCTTACAGTAAACATCTGGATGATGGAATATTTGAATTGCGTTGTAAATTCGGAAGTGATATTACCAGAGTTTTATATTTTTTCTATTATGAGGGAAAAATAATACTGACGAACGGATTTGTTAAAAAGACACAGAAAACTCCTAAAGAGGAGATTAAGATTGCAAAGGATAGAAGAAAAGATTTCATAGAAAGGGTGATGAAGGATGAGAACATTTGATGATATGCTTTCTAAGCAGCTAAAAGATGATGAGTTCAGAAAAGAATATGAAGCTATTCAGCCAGAGATGGATGTTATAAGAGCTATCGTGGATGCTCGTACTTCCCAGAATATGACACAGAAGGAACTTGCTGAACGTACTGGTATTAATCAAGCAGATATCAGCAAGCTTGAGAATGGAACACGAAACCCTTCTGTTAATTTGCTTAAAAGATTAGCGGATGGTATGGGAATGGCTCTTAAGATTGAGTTTGTACCTAAACAGAAAGCGTGATTATATGACCTCACTGGATTGGTGTCTGGTGAGGTTATTTTATCAAGTTATATTAATGTATGATGAAAAAGATTATCTTATAAAATAGAAAGAATGTAAATTGATAAGAGATAATGGCAGAATAGATATATTTGCATAGGAGAACTAATTATGATAGCTAAAGATATTATTGCAATTGCAACATCAATAATTATAAGTGTGGGTGGCTCTGGAGTAATAATATGTGCATTAGCAAATTTTATTTCAGAGAGAATTGCAAAACGTATTGATGGAAAATATCAGCAGAGATTTGAGCAAGAATTTGAAAAGTACAAAAGTATAATGGAACATCGTAGATATATATCAAAAACTCAATTTGATAATGAATACCAGATATATAAACAACTATCAAAAGCATTTTTCTCTGTAGCAGTTAAGTTATCATCATTTGCATATAAGAGAATAGGCAATCGTATTATTTCTATTGAAGAAGATGATATAATTTCTATGGAAGAAGTTAGTAGAATAATTAGTGTAAATAGTACTGCTCAAAATTTGCTTTTTGAAAATGCACCATTTATTCCTGAGGAAATATATAATGAATATCTTGCGTTAAATGAGCTGGCAAATACCTTGTTTTGGGGAATTATTGCTAGAATAAAGGAATATGAAGCAGAATGCGTGGAAATTAATAAAATTATAACAGAAGATGAAATTGGTATGTCAGAAGATTTCCAAAATAGGTTGAATGATGTTAATAAAAAAGTAAGAAAATATTTAGAAACATTAACGATTATTGCTGATTAATATTAAGGAAGGTGGAAATACACCTTCTTTTTTATACCCATTTTTTAAGTAGGTGGTGCCAAAAAACATACAAAAATACTGGGACGTTTCGTAAAGGGATGTCTATACATTTCGGGACTGTTTATCAGTCCTTTTTTAGTAGTTTCAAAAAGTACACATTTCAATATTGATAAAAGAAATGATGAAGTTGCTGCATCTCGGAAATAAGAAAATTAACAAGATGTTGAGGGAATTGGAGTCATATAATCTGATTTATAGAAGCCATCAGGGATTAGGAAAGCCGAATAAGATATATGTATATGATTTGTTGAAAGCAGATAACTCTAATTGGCTACCAAAGCAATTTAAGCACAGAAAGTTGTGGGCAAATTAGAAAGAAATATTATGATGATGCAATATGACAAAATCGAATTGACTAAAGAAACACAGATATTTATAATATAGACAAAACGAGAATGACATAAACGGAGGACAGGGTAATGGAGAAATCTGTAACAATTGAAGAGTCATTAAAAAGAATTGAGGAGTTGGAAAAAGAGAACGCAGAACTTCGAGAGGAATTGGAGTATTACAGAAATCGTAAATTAAGTGGACGGCAGAAACATAACGCCAAATGGATGGCAATTTACAATGATTTTGTCATTGGATATGAGAGCGGCATAACAATGGTAGAAATTGCAAAGCGAAACAATGTCAGTGAGAGGACGATTTATAGGTATAAAGCGTATTATGACAAGGTGAATAAAAAAGAAAAATAGACCATTTTACTGAGGTCAGTAAAATGGTTCAATATGGGAGGAGGAAATCTAATATGGGAAAGAAAATGATTAACTGAAATAACAAATCGGACATATTGCTTATGTCAGCAATATGTTTATATGAGAATTGCGGATGATTTTTTTGACTGCAAAATGAATGGAGGAGTTCAATGGCAGAAGATAAAAAGAAAGAAATTGAAGTAATTGAGATTAATGAAGAATTTATGAAACAAAAATTATATGAATTTCGGGGATGTAAAGTATTATTAGATGCAGATCTGGCCGAAGTATATGGGTATGAACTTAAGGCTTTTAATCAGCAGGTAAAAAGAAATATAGAAAGATTTCAGAATGATATGATGTTCCAATTATCTGATAATGAAGTTGAATATTTGCGGTCACAATTTGTGACCGCAAATATAAGCAGCAAATCCCGTAGCAATCCTTACGTTTTTACGGAACAAGGTGTATATATGTTAATGACTGTACTAAAAGGAAAACTTGCGGTAAGACAAAGCATTGCATTGGTGAGAACCTTCAAAAGAATGAAGGATTACATTTTAGAGAATCAAGATCTTATTGGTCAGCGGGAAATACTTCAGTTAAGTATGGAGACGGCTAACAACAGAATAGAAATTAATAAAATCAACTCAGATATGATATCGCTGGAAAAGCAGATTTCAGATGTTGTAGAAGGCTTGAAGGATGTTGTAACAAAATCTGAGTTGGCTGATATGATGAACAGCTTTGTTTCAGATGATGATGAAAAGTGGCTTATGTTTAATGCAAAATTTAGTAGTGCAGATGAGGTATATGAGTCCATTTATAAGCAGGCAAAGTCGTCAATATATGTTGTTGACAATTATATTGGATTAAGAACATTGGTACATCTTAAAAATTCTCCTACAGGAGTAAATATTACTTTATTCAGCGATAATGTTGGGAATGATAAACTTCATAATATAGAATTTACGGATTTTTGCAAAGAATATCCATCCATAAGAATATCAATGAAAAAGACAGGTGGTATATTTCATGATCGGTTTATAGTGTTAGATTATGGAACTGCTGATGAAAGAGTTTTCTTATGTGGTGCTTCATCAAAGGATGCAGGGGCTAGAATAACCAGTATTGTTGAAGATTATGGAATATCTAAATATGCCTCGGTTATTGCCACACTGTTGAAAAATCCCAATTTGATTTTACCACACTAGAGAGAAGTGAACGTATTGAAAAAGAATACAAAATGCTGCATATATACTCATATATCAACAGCAATTCAGGTTGATGGTTACAGCTTGACCAGCTTTATCATATTTTGTTTGGAATATTAAAATGTCCTTGCTGTGGAAAAGGAATGTATGGAAATATTGCCAAAGCAGGGCGAAAAGATAACAGGACCAGATATTACTATATTTGGTACATTATGAGGGGTTCTACAAGATGAAAGGAGGGATATATATATATTTGAATTAAGAAAAAATCCAGGATTAAAAGCTAATGTAATTTCAATGTATAAAAGTTATTTTCAAAGTGAAGGTTTTTTTAGACCTAGGATTGCAGAGAATGTGACAATCTCTGGAAAATTAAAAGAACATACAGTTGATATTTATTTTGAATTCATTCAGATGAATAATTTAGAGCGTACAGTGATTAAAGTAATAGAAGGTACAAAAGTAACAGAGAATGATATGTGGGAATTTGCAAATGTCTTGAAAGATTTACATTTTTTTGCAAAAGGTATTATTTACTATGATGATAGAGTATCTAGTGGGGCAAAGAAAGTAGCTGAATTGACAAACATTGATTTAAAGAAATTTGATTTATTAGATGAAGTAATAAAATCTGCTTTAAGTGCTATAAAAGTAATGCTGCCAGATGAAGAGGTAATAGGAGATCCATTTTGGGTCGTTATGGGAACAGAACAAGATAGTGATAAGAATACAGGAAATTACGAGATGGTTAATGATAGTATTTTATTGTTTATATCAAAGAAGCAGGCTATTAATTATTGCAGTAAAATAAAAAATAGTGCTAAGGTTTTTGGCATTTCTCAAAACCATCTCAAAGTGTTAGTTTCTCTTCAAGAAAAAGGGATGTGTCCAGGTTTTGGTATAGCTTTTCCTGAATTTGAGCAAGTACAGGAAAATTCTATCTTATATTATCAAATTCCACATAAAAGATTTAAAAAATTTTATTTGAGAGGAGACAATAATGAATAATGTATCAAAAGAGAAAGGAGAGAAGTTTGAGTCTATTGTTGAAAAAATTTATATTCAAATTGCTAATAATGAGCGAATAAAAGCTAAAGTTGAGAAACATGTTCCAATAATAGGAGATGATGGTGCAAGCCATGAGATAGACATACTCTATTCATACGAACATTTTGGAGTGAACTACAAGGTGGCAATTGAGTGTAAAAACTGGAAAAATCCAATAAATGTTGGTGAACTAAGAAATTTTTCTTATAAATTAGAGCATATAGGGAACATAAATGGAATTTTTATTTCGGCAGAAAGTGAGTTTCAGGATGGAGCAAAAAAAGTATCTAGTTATAATGGAATCAGACTTATAAAATATGATGAACTTTATAAGTTTATTAATGGTGAAAATAGTAAATACTTGGTTCCCGACTATAAAACTATCGGTGATCCTTTTTGGATGTTTATGAATTTGGACGGAAAAAATTCCATAGAGCAAAATTTGTTTCTTAAAGAGGGAATCTTACTTTTTGAAAGCAAATATTTTGCCGAGCAATTCCAAAATCTTTACTTATTGAATTGCGATAATAATGTAAAACTAGTAGGAGTATCACAACAACATTTAAAAGAAATCGTATATTTAAAAGATCGATATAAGGTTACTGTGAGATTATTTAACCAGTTTACAAGTGATTTAAATAAGTGGCCATATCATTTTTGGGATTTAGATGTTGCAGATATTGAAATGTATATTAGGTAATGTAATGGTCATAATATTTGCCATAATCGTATGAATCAATGGAGCTGTGAAGTTTGATGCTACATATGAATATCAAAATAGACAATAGTAGGAAATAAAATTGGCGAAATGAAAATGCTGTGCTATGATAAATATATGCTGAAATATGTTTAGATTTGTAAAGGGGGAAAAAAGCGTATGTCAGATAGCAAGGCAAGATTTTTTTTGCCACCAGATGATTATGAAATATTACGTTTTGGCGGCGAATCTGTAAAGGACGAGGAAAAAGGAATAAAACAGATGATGAAATATTATCACGATTTCGGTCTGACAGAAGAGCAGTTGAGGGAAAATAATAAGAAGTATAATCCAGAGCAGATACTTCAGATAGTGAAAGAATATTTTGGAAGGGAGTATGGATATCGCGGTGAGGGAATCGTACTAAGCAATCGTTACCAAAGGTCTGTGAACAGTTATATTTTCTTGGAGGATGAAAAAGAACAATTTGTACATATTGATGAATTATTTGAATCATCAATAATGGCTTTTTTTCTGGTTATTTTTAAGTGGTCTAAAGAATTTGATAATCTTGAAGTTTATAGTAATTGTTTTACATATCTTTTATTTATAATGAATGATGTGAGTATTCTGGGAGATATTCCGAATGAGAAGTCAAATGAAATGTTGCTGCAGATTATAGACGGAGATACACAAATTATGAATTTGGCGTCTTCATGTTATTGGACAGTAGTTATATTTAGTCTGGCACATGAAGTTGCGCATTCATATTTTGCGAGTATAGGGGAAAAATTTCCGAACAGAAAAAAGGAAGAATTCGAAGCAGATGCAGTAGCTTATGACATTGTTTTGAAAATTATCATTGACTGTAGCAGAAAGGGTGAGGTAAATAGAATAATAGAAGATTATGCTTATCTGTCTCCGGTTATGTATATGCAGTATTTTAATCTGTTTTATTATACAGACAGAGTTTTGTATAATAGAATGATTATGACCAATACACATCCATTGCCAAATGAAAGAATTTGCCATCTGTTTGCTATTGCTAATGATGATAAATATGATTTTGACACAGAGAATGGTAATCATTTGTATGCAGGTTTTCTGGATGCATATGATGAATATCGCACACAGTTGCTCATAAAAAAAGAAAGAGGAAAATTGGATAAAATTATCCGAACAGAAAAAAGAGAGCAGAGAGGTAAAAAAGATGAATAGAATACAAGCTATGGAATTGGATGGTCAGATTAGAAAACATTTAGAGGAGTATTCATTACAGAATGGATTGAATCCTGCATTTGGAAACACAATTATGGATAAGTACTTGCAAATTATTCCGGATACTGCAAAGCGGGAGATGATTTTTTTAGGAGATAAATCAGCCTCCTATAAAATGGGGAATATCAGGCTTGATATTAAGAGTGGACTTGTAGCAGTAGCAGAGTTTGTGGCATCACTTTCCAAGACGGAGAATGTGTTTCAATATACCCAATTAATGATTATATCTGTTCTCTGTATAGTGGCAATTTCAGAAAAGGAATTGGATTATGATAGTGCTGTTGTGGTATATGCACTCCATAAACAGAATGCTTATGCCACAGGGATTACTTCAGAACAGTTAAAAAATGAAATAGAGAGAATGATTATTGATTATCAGGTGGAAGAGTTTGAAATGGAAAAAATGGATAAATATGTAAGCAATTTATTAAAGTGGAAAATAATTGATATTGTCGAAGAAAAGATATATCTTAAGGAAATTGTGTGGGGAAAGTTAAAAGAGTAAATTTTATAGGAAGACACCATACTCAAGCTTGTCTTACACGGCAACTACCTCAAAAACACCCTGCCTATGCACTTTGCCAATTACATCATCGGTATTCGTGAGGGTTTGGATAAGGTAAGCAGCACAACATCTTCACTGCCAGTTACTGACAGGCAGAAGTATTAGGAACAATATGTACCGATGCAGATAATGTAAAAAATAAGTGAGCATTATGTGTAACTTGAGTCAGGAAATAAAAGAAGATGGTATTGCGATTGGAGAGACCAGATTTATTATGAAAATGTATAAGAATAGCTTTACAGCAGAGCATATAGCTTCAGCCACAGATAAGGATATAGAAGTGAAAGCGATATTTCCAAAAGAAGATATGATTGTTTTCTATAAATGGATATATGGAGGAATTGTAAAGTGAGAAATATAGATGAAACATATAAAACAGAATTAAATTTTGTTGATGAATTTAATCTTTCTCGTAATGGAATGATAAAAGAAATTAAGCAAGAATTTAATATTATAAGATTATGTTTACTTGAGTCGCAGGAGTTGAATGAACAATATCAGTCTGTGTTGGATAGAATAATTGTAATGCCATTAAGAAAGCTATTATGTGAGAAAGCATCTGTGCTTCTAAATGTATGTCCTACATTCAAAATGCCACTTTTAGATGGAATTGAAGTTAGATGTGGTGATGGACAACATATAGTGCATACTCCATTGCGGATAGGGAGTATACAGACATGGATTCCTGTAGAAGAATGGCTCAAACAGAATGTATCTTGGTTTGATAGAGATGTTGAATCAATTGCACAAATGCTTCCAAAATATTCATATGAGTATATATTGAATAAGTTAACAGGTAAGTTTAAAGGGTTAAAATCAGAATTTATAAGTTTATATGCTTGTGAACAAGTAGAATACAAAGGAGAAGTAATGGATGTTTATTGTAAGAGGTATCCAAAGGATGAAATTAAAAATCAAACGATATATGATATACTTGAACAAATTGGTTACAATAAGCTTTCAATATATGATTATTTAAAACATATATCAGATAAAAGAGGAGCACATATTGATGTAGGGCATTCTCTTGTAGTTGAACTTGTGAATTATCCAGATAATGATAGAATGACACTTATTTATTATATGGGCATTCAGATGATATATGCAGCAAAAAAGCAAATACCAGAGTTAGAAAATTATTGGAAAGAAATGCCTTGTTTAGAAAGTGAAATGTAAAAAAGAGAGAAATAGAAGTAATCAAAAAATTGAATATATCTTAATTGAAGGCTATTAAAGTGAAAAAATTGATACTAGAGTCTGTTAATACAGGAATTAAATTATAACATAAGTAAAAAGGGTTTGAAGGTGTAACAATATGGATGGTAAGCGAATTCAAAATTATTTATCAAATGAGATGCAAGCTATGTTGGATGTTTATAAACAATTTCAAATATTAATTCCAGCAGAAAATAGAAATGGAGCAGCTCATAACGGAGAAGATGGAAGATATGTAGAAACATTAATACGAGAGTGTTTGAAGAGATATTTACCAAAGGATTTGGAAGTTTTAACTGGGTTTATTTTGAGACCAGCAGTAAAGACAGGATTGAAAAATAGAAATAGGAAAAATGATGAGGATAGACATTCAACACAGTTAGATATATTAATTTATAATAGTGCTAAATATCCAATTTTTCAGAGATTTGGGGAAAATGTTATAGTTCCACCAGAGGGAGTTGTAGGTATAATTTCTGTGAAAAAGAATTTACATGAAAATGATATAGTACATGAAGTTCAGGCATTGAAAAATGCATTAAAATTATGTCGGTGTGTAGATAATAGTGGGAAAAAATTAAGAGGTCCATTTTTAGCTTTGGTGGCAATGGATGCATTTGAGAAAAAAGAAAAAACTACAGAACAATGGATTTTTGAAAAATTAGAAGAAGTTTATTCTGAGGGAGAAGATTATTTTGATGATTTAATAGGATATATTGGTTCATTCAATAAATGGAGTATTTTTAAAAAACGTCCCGGTAATGGGAAAGTTGGAGAGTATGTTTATTTTAATCACGGAGAGAACGAAAAACACTTGGGATTCCAGTTTTTGTTAACAGGAATTTTGAGCGTTTATTATGACCCAACTCGTAATTATATTTCAAGGCCAGGATTTACGGCGTTTCCATCCTATAGGAAATGTGACAAAAAATTAGGAGATATAAATGTTAGGGAGATTAGATGATTATTAGATATGAGTATTAAAAAAATTGGGAAATATAGATACGAAAGAAGGTTGAAATAAACCTTCTTTTTTATTTATTTTAAGTATAAAAACTATAAGATGAACTTAAGAAAACAGAAATATCTTATGACAATCGTGTAAAATCTGATATGGAAAACTATAAGATGAACTTAAGACAGGATATAGATATAAAAGAATATTCAGACATAAAAATACCAGCTTCCAATAATTAGACTTTTGATATCTACTATTTTACAGGAGTTTGTCAGGTAAAATGGTACATATCATTTTTTCTAATATTTGAAGGCTGGCATAATCAATCTATAAAATGCAGCATTTTTATAATAGTAAATAGTGATTACTATTATTTAAAATATTATTTAGTCCCAGTAGACCCAAATCCTCCATCACCTCGCACTGTATCACTTAATTCCTCAGCCTCAACGAATTCAGCAGTAATATAAGGTGTGAGTACAAGCTGTGCAATTCTGTCGCCAGGTTCAACGGTTACAGGGGATTGTGAATGGTTGTGTAATGCAACCATAAGCTCGCCGCGGTAATCAGAGTCGATAACGCCGACCTTATTGGCTGGGGCAAGACCTTTTTTGCACGCCATACCGCTTCGTGCGTATACAAGACCAACAAGGCCTTCTGGGATTTCCATAGCAATCCCTGTCTTGATGAATTCTGTAGTACCAGCGTTGATTATCACTGGTTCAGTCATTCCGGAATAGAGGTCTGCACCGGCAGAGAATTCTGTACCATAAGTTGGAACTATTGCATTTGGTGTAAGCTTTTTAAATTTAACTGTCTGTTTCATTGATAATTATTCTCCTTAATATTATTGATATTCAGGTGACTGACTAATACCTGAATTTTTTTATATAGATTTTCCACTGATTATTGATATTCTTCAGCAGTAACTACAGTGCCTTCTTTTAAAGACTGCTGTACAAGTATTGTGCGCTGGTTTGATGAACCCTTGAATTTAAGCATCATATCTTTTAATTCTTCAACAAATCTTCCATCGACGCATACGTCAATATATGAAAGCATTTCTCTGGTTTCAGGATATTTGTCATACATTTTATCCATAATATCCTCATCAAAAAGGTAACCGGTAAAGCACCATATATCCTTGGCCGGATAGTTTTCCTTTACAGCCTTTAGAAGCGGAATAAGTCCACTTTGATTGGCTGGTTCAAATGGTTCGCCGCCAAGCAGTGTAAGACCAGCAATATAATCTGGCTTCATTGAATTAATTATATCAGATATGGTTGCATCAGTAAAAGGTGTACCATAGTTAAAATCCCACGCAATTTCATTAAAGCAGCCTTTGCAGTGGTGTGTACATCCGCTTACAAAAATGCTTGTACGTACTCCAGGACCATTGGCGATGTCGTTATATTTAATTTCTGCGTAGTTCAAAATATTCCTCCTGATTATGTGCCTTATATGTAAATTAATATGTATAATATCATAAATTGGACAAATATAACAGTGGTTAGAAGTGGCAATTAATATTATAATAACAATAGTTAAAGATTTAACGCATAACGTAATAGAAATAGTATAGCAGACACTACATATGTAAAATGCATAACAGAAAAGAGGCTTTATATGGTTGATATATTTTTTGACAAGTTATACAGATATCCAAGAATTAATGAATGTGTTAGTATAGCAGTTCCATTTGCTAAAGGGGAACTATATAATACGGATAATATAAGCATAGTTCAGAATAAGAGAAAATGTATTATCCAGCCAAAGGTTACGGCAGAGTATGATGATGGTAGTATAAAGTATCTTTTTGTCGATTTTATGGCAGATTTACCAGCTAATAAGTTGGCAAAGGCAGTATTGACAACTACTAAACAGGAGTTAGCTAATCTTATAGAAGACGGACAATCAGAGTGTGCTAAGCAAGATGGCACCGTCAGCGTAACACCGGTTAATAATGGCTTTTTAATAAAATGCGGCAGTCTGGAATATGAGGTTGCCAACAACAGCAGTTCAATATTCAGGCAGCTTAATGATTACAGGAAAGTATATACAGATAAGAATTTTGAAGGTCCATATCTTAAGGATAAAGATGGTAATACTTATAAGCTTAAGATTGGAGAGTGGAAGGTTGTTGAGGCTGGACCAGTTACTGCAAGCGTAGAAGTTGAGTGCAGTAATATCGCAGCAGGGAATATTGAGAACAAAAATATTAAGGCAGTTATTAAAGTCACTGGTTATGCCGGAAAGCCATGGGTTAATATTACATACAGAATTATCAATACATCAGATGATGAGTTAAAGATAAAGTCGCTTGTATTTTATATTAAGAAATCAGAAGATAGTGTAATTACAGAGCAGTTAAAGCCTCTTGAAATTACAGCAGGTAACGATTCAACGGGCTGTGGTGATATTCGTACAGATAATTCGCATAATGATGGTCCTGTATTTATGACAAGGGGTACAACAGAGCTTGATATGCTTGAAAAGAAGGCTGATGTCAATAATATAAGAACTGTTGTTGCAACTTCTAATTATAAGACAAGCTTTATAATTGGTAAGAATGGCGAGGAGGTCAATGAGGTAATTGATGATAAATATCTTGTGAAAGAGGCTAATGAGCATTTTGCAGAGGTATTTTATGGAACATTTATGGCTGATTATACTGATGGTGAAGATGGCTTTAGTGTTACGGTTCATCAGGCACAGCAGAATTATCCTAAGGCAGTGAAGTCGTGCAGGGAAGGTGTGGCTGTTATGCTTGTTCCTGAGAATGTCGGGGAGATTACTATGCAGTCAGGAATGGCAAAAGAACAGCAGTTTATGATACATTTTCATAGTCCTGCTATGAAGCTGTGGGAGATAGACAACAGAAGTCTTATATATCAGATGCCAGACAGACCATATATAGCACCGGAAGTGTTTAAGAGGGCAGGGGTTATGATTGATGTGTTCCCTGTAAAGCATAATGATGATTTTGAGATATCACTTATGGCAAAAGCAGACGGACATTCAAGGTGCTATGGTATGCTTAACTGGGGCGACACGGTAGATCAAGGCTACACTGTTCAGGGACGTGGCGGTGGAAAGCCTGTTTGGAGCAATAATGAATACGATTATCCACATGCCTGTGCACTTATGTATGCAAGAACCGGTGTCAGAAGATTTATGGATTATCTGATTGTGTCAGCAAAGCATTGGATGGATATAGATGTGTGCCATTACAGTAGTAATCCTCTTAGAATTGGCGGACAGTGGGAGCACACGGCTGGACATTGTAAGAATGGTGTTATGGTATGCTCTCACGAGTGGGTCGAGGGTCTGCTTGATTATTACCATTTTACAGGTGATAAGAGAGGCTATGATACAGCCGTTGGAATAGGAGAAAATGTATTAAAACTTCTTGAAACGCCTATGTATCAGGTGCCGGGTGAAGCCAATGCAAGGGAAACCGGATGGGCACTAAGAACACTTACAGCCCTGTATGTAGAGACTAATGATAATAAATGGCTTGTAAAATGTGACTGGATAATTGATAATTTTAAGAAGTGGGAAGAAGAATATGGTGACTGGTTATCACCTTACACAGATAATACAGCGATAAGAGTAGGCTTTATGATATCAATAGCGGTAGGAAGCGTTATGAGATATTACAGAATATTCCCAAGAGAAGATATCAGGCAGATGATATTAAGGGCAGTTGATGACCTGACAGAGAACTGTTATATGGATAATGGTTTGTTCTATTATAAGGAGCTTCCAAGTCTTGCAAGAAATGGCAATAATACCCTGCTTCTTGAAGCACTTGCAATAGCCTATGAGCTTACAGGTAATAAACAGTATCTTGAATATGGACTTAATACGTTCAGGGGTGCTGTGAATGAAGTGCCTAAGGGAGCAGTAGGAGTCAAGACTATTATAGATGATGCGGTAATATGTCAGGGTAATTCAGGGAAAGGATTTGCACAGAGTTTCATACCACTTGCAACTTATTATAATGCAATTAGTGAAAATAATATGACATTCTGACAATAATGTGTTAAAATAAATATTATGATGTATGTGTAAGAGACATAAGATGGCATTTCAGTAATGAAGGATGTCATTTTACTGGGATACACAACACACCGGAAACAGACAGCCATATCAGAAAGAATATACTGATATGGCTGTTTGGGTTAAATAATCATAACACAGAGTAACAGCCTAAGGAGGTTAATTATGAGAATCGGTATAAGAGCACACGATGTGGCATATGCACCACTTAATGAACTTATTCCTAATATACATAATCAGGGATTTCATTGTATGCACATAGCATTAAGCAAGTCTATTAAGGAGTTCAAGCCTGGAGTAGAGACTATGACACCAGGTCTTGCAATGTATATTAAAGAATTATGTGCAGAGAATAAGGTTGATATAGCAGTACTTGGCTGTTACCTTAACCTTTGCAATCCTAATGAGGAGAAGCACAAGGAGATAGTTGAGAAATATAAGGCACATATAAGATTTGCAAGTATACTTGGTTGTGGCGTAGTTGGTACAGAGACAGGTGCTGTCAATGAGGAGTACAAGTATGAGCCGGCTAACCATTCAGAGGAAGCTTTACAGTGCTTTATAGATAATTTAAGACCAATTGTTAAATACGCAGAGCAGTTCGGTGTTATAGTTGCGATTGAACCGGTATGGAAACATATTGTTAATACAGTTGAGAGAGCAAGAAAGGTTCTTGATGCGATAGACTCACCTAATCTTCAGATTATATTTGATCCAGTTAACCTTTTATATGTGGGTAATATAGATAAGCAGGATGAGATAATCAATCAGGCATTTGATTTATTATTAAAGGATATAGCAGTTGTCCACTGCAAAGATTATGTCGTTGAAGGTGATGAGCTTAAGTCAATAGCGGCAGGAACAGGTGGACTTAATTATCCTCTTCTTCTTAAGAAGATTAAGGAACATAAGCCATATGTTCATTGCACACTTGAGAATACTGTACCAGAAAATGCAGTAGCAACAAGAGAATTTATGGAAAAATTATATTCAGAAGTGTAGGGAGAAATTATATGCCAGAGAATAATATAGAATTAGCAGGCAATACCAATATCAAGACAAGTCAGGTGGACAAGTCGGTTGATACTCCAGCAGATTTTACAAGTCCTGAAGTGCTTTATAATAAGCTTATAGAAACAATCAGGCAGTATCATCCTTCATCAGATTTATCTGATATAGAGAGAGCATATAAAGTGGCTAAGGAGGCACACGAAGGACAGTTTAGAAAGTCTGGAGAGCCATATATTATTCACCCACTGTGTGTTGCCATTATATTAGCAGAGCTTGAACTTGATAAGGAATCTATTATTGCAGGTCTTTTGCACGATGTTGTGGAAGATACAGTTATGACAAGTGAAGATGTTGCTAGGGAATTTGGCGATGAAGTAGCACTTTTGGTAGATGGTGTAACAAAGCTCACACAGCTTAATTACCAGCACGACAAGATTGAAGTCCAGGCTGAGAATTTAAGAAAAATGTTCCTTGCAATGGCAAAGGATATACGAGTTATTATGATAAAGCTTGCCGACAGGCTTCATAATATGCGTACAATGCAGTACCAGTCACCAGCCAAGCAGGTAGAAAAGTCAAGAGAAACTATGGATATATATGCACCTATTGCCCATAGATTAGGTATATCCAAGATTAAGGTAGAACTTGATGATTTATCAATGAAGTATCTTATGCCGGATACTTATAATGATCTTGTAAAGCAGGTTGACATTAACAGACCGGGCAGGGAGGCATTTATAAAGAGCATTATCAAAGAAGTAGGCATGCACATTAGCAATGCTGGAATCGAAGCTGAGATAGACGGAAGAGTTAAGCATTTCTTCTCAATATATAGAAAGATGGTTAACCAGAATAAGACGCTTGACCAGATATATGATATATTTGCCGTTCGTATAAAGGTTGATACAGTCAAGGATTGTTATGCGGCACTTGGTGTTATTCATGAAATGTATAAGCCAATACCGGGACGTTTTAAAGATTATATAGCAATGCCTAAGCCTAATATGTACCAGTCACTTCATACAACACTTATTGCTTCTAATGGACAGCCATTCGAGGTACAGATAAGAACTTATGAAATGCACAGAATTGCTGAATATGGTATTGCTGCCCACTGGAAGTATAAAGAGGGCAAGACAGGAGAGTCTGATAAGAGTGAGGAAGCTAAGCTTAGCTGGCTAAGACAGATTCTTGAATGGCAGAGAGATATGTCTGATAACAAGGAGTTCTTATCATCAATTAAGAATGACCTTAACCTTTTTTCTGATTCAGTGTACTGTTTCACTCCTACAGGTGATGTTAAGACACTTCCAGCAGGTTCTAATCCAATAGATTTTGCATACAGCATACATAGTGCTGTAGGTAACAAGATGGTTGGTGCAAGGGTCAATAGCAAGCTTGTTAATATTGATTATGAGATTAAGAATGGTGACAGAATTGAGATTATAACATCACAGAATTCCAAAGGACCAAGTCGTGACTGGCTTTCAATGGTTAAGTCAACACAGGCCCGTAACAAGATTAACCAGTGGTTTAAGCAGGAGCTTAAAGAAGACAATATTATAAAGGGCAAGGAACTTATATCTAATTACTGTAAGAGTAAGGGAATTGTTCTTTCTGAGATTAATAAGCCTGAGTTCGTTGAGAAAGCACTAAGAAAATATGGTTACAAAGACTGGAATGCTGTTCTTGCGGCAGTAGGACATGGTGCATTAAAAGAAGGCCAGATTGTCAATAAGCTTAATGAGGAATATCAGAAGACCAAGAAGGCTGAGATAACTGACAAGCAGGTACTTGACAGCATTGTGGCAAGTGAGAGTAAGGACAAAGAGAAGGAGAAGAAGGGCAAAGGCGGTATTGTTGTAAAAGGAATACATGATGTTGCTGTCCGTTTCTCTAAGTGCTGTAATCCAGTGCCTGGTGATGAGATTGTTGGATTTGTTACAAGAGGAAGAGGAATATCAATTCACAGAACAGATTGTGTTAATATTCTTAATTTCCCAGCTAATGAAAGAGCAAGGCTTATAGAAGCTGAGTGGGAGCAGACAGAGAATAAAGATGAGAAGTACAGTGCAGAGATTAATATATATGCAGGCAATAGAAAAGGACTTATTGTCGATATTTCACGTCTGTTTACGGAATCTAATATAGATGTAAGATTTATGAACAGCCGTGTTAATAAGAAACAGCTTGCAACAATCAATCTTGGATTTGTTGTATCTGGTAAGGAAGAACTTAACAGATTAATTGATAATTTAAGAAAGATTGACGGAGTGACAGATATAGAGAGAGCTACAGGCTGATATTTATAACCGCTGTCGTGCGAAGTTAAGATATTTTATATATTGCTTCGTACGACAGCATTTTTGACACAGGGATTGGAGATTATAATGTATAAAATAGATGTAAGAGTATTAGGAATGGTAGGAACGAATTGTTACCTGCTTTGTAATACAGACACTAAAGAGTGTGTGCTTATAGACCCTGCGGATAATGCTGGAAAGATAAGTGAGATGATAGAACAGTCGGGTTGTACGTTAAAGGGAATACTTTTAACACACGGGCATTTTGACCATATTATGGCAGCAGATGAAGTGAGGGATAAATATAATGTCAAGGTGTATGCCTCAGCAGAGGAGAAGAATACATTAAGTACACCTCATATTAATCTAGGTGAGGCTTATGGAATGAACTTGTCTGTGAAGGCTGATATATGGCACAATGATGGTGATGTACTTAATCTTGCAGGCTTTGATATTAAGGCAATCCATACACCAGGACATACGGAGGGTGGAACTTGCTATTATATTGAGTCAATCGGCGTGTTATTCTCAGGTGATACACTTTTTTGTGAGTCAGTTGGTAGAACAGATTTCCCTGGTGGAAGTATGAGCGGCATTGTGCATTCAATTAAGGATAAGCTTATGGTGCTTCCAGATGATACCAAAGTGTATACAGGACATGGCGAGGGAACAAGCATAGGATATGAGAGGGTTCATAACCCGTTTATAGGTGCATAAGAAAGATGGATAATATGATATATATTAAAATTGATAACAATACATTTTATGATGATGCAATAGTTCTTGTGCGTTCATTTTACCCAAGAATGGAGGTGAAGGCATATAAGCAGGATACAGTTGTCACAGAAGATGATAAAGTGATTGATATAACAGTACCTGATATGACAGGGCTTAACAAGAGCGAAATGCACGATAAATTTAAGTCATATTTATATGACAGGCTCAGCCAGATGACAGGAAAGACACTTCCCTGGGGTTATCTTACAGGAGTGCGTCCAAGCAAGATTGCATATGTAATGCTTGAAGATGGCAAAGACGAGCAGACTATAAAGAAGCATTTTGTGGATAAGCATAAGGCGAGTGAGAAGAAAGCCAGCCTTGCAATAAATGTAGCAAAGAAAGAAATGGACATTCTTAATAAGATAGATTATAAGAATGGTTACAGCTTATATATTGGAATACCATTTTGTCCAAGTATATGCCTGTACTGCTCATTTTCATCATATGCACTTGATGCGTATAAGAATTATGTGGACGATTACCTTGATGCACTTATTAAGGAGATGACTTTTGTAGCCAGCACGATGAAAGATAGAAGACTTGATACAGTGTATTTTGGCGGTGGAACACCTACAACGCTTGGTGCGGCACAGCTTGACAGGCTCATAACGGCTTTAAAGGAGCTTTTTGATATTGATGGCTGTCATGAATTTACAGTTGAAGCGGGACGTCCGGACAGCATAACAAGGGATAAGTTAAAGGTGTTAAAGGCACATAATGTTGGAAGAATATCTATTAATCCGCAGACGATGAACCAACAGACACTTGACCTTATAGGAAGAAAGCACACTGTAGAGCAGATTAAAAATGTGTATTCTATGGCAAGGGAAGAAGGTTTTAATAATATTAATATGGATATTATTCTTGGTCTTGTCGGTGAAGATGTTGATGAGGTCGCTCATACATTATCAGAGATTGAGGCGATGAAGCCTGAGAGCCTTACAGTACATTCTCTTGCAATAAAGAGAGCGGCGGCACTTAATATATGGAGAGATAAGTATAAGCAGTTATCTACCAAGAATACAGATGAGATAATAAGAATGACAGAGGAAACAGCCAAAAGACTGTCAATGGAGCCTTATTATATGTATCGTCAGAAGAATATGGCAGGTAATTTTGAGAATGTCGGTTACTCAGTTGAGGGACTTGAATGTATATATAACATTCTTATTATGGAGGAAAAGCAGACAATAATTGCCTGTGGTGCAGGAGCTTCCAGCAAGGTAGTATTTCATAATGAAGCAGATGATAATCATTCAGTCAGAATTGAGAGAATAGAAAATGTAAAAGACGTTCGTAATTATATTCAAAGAATTGATGAAATGATTGATCGAAAGAAGAAATTCTTTGAGGAAAATAATTTCTAGAAATAGTAGTTATTGAAATAACAATTTGAAAGGAATTACTATTTGAAAATAATTTCCTTATGATAGATAGAATTAAATTATATTTAAAGGAATATAGTGTCCTGAAATCAGGATATACACTTATTATAAAAAATATAGAAATGAGGATAGTATGAAGATAGCAGTTGCTTACGAGAATGGAAATGTTTTTGAACATTTCGGACATTCAAGACAATTTAAGATTTATGAAACAGATGGACAGAACATTGTTAAAGAAGAAGTTATAGAGAGTGAAGGCTCTGGACATTCAGCTATGGCAGGCCTTCTTGCAGGTCTTGATATTAATGCTGTTATATGTGGTGGTATCGGTGGTGGTGCTGCCAATGCATTAGGCGAAGCAGGCATAGAAGTATATTCAGGTGTATCAGGAAATGCAGATGAAGCGCTAGAGGCATACCTTAATGGAGAATTGATATCAGAGGGTGTTAATTGCAGTCATCATTCACACGAAGAAGAACAGAGCTGTGGAACAGCTGATACAGAAAATGAAAGCTGCGGCTGTGGCTGTGGTTGTGGAAGTGACACAGATGACGGAAGCTGCGGCTGTGGAAGTAATGAAACATCAGGCTGTGGCGGCTGTTCAGGTTGTGGTGGAGGAGCACCTTTATTTGATGGAGCTAATGTAGGCAGGGTGTGCAGAGTACACTACAAAGGAACATTTAACGATGGAACACAGTTCGATTCATCTTATGACAGAGGAGAACCTCTTGAATTCACCTGTGGTGCAGGTATGATGATACTTGGCTTTGATAAGGCTGTAGCTGATATGAATGTAGGAGATATAATAGATATACATTTAATGCCAGAAGAAGCTTATGGAGAGAAAAATCCAGATGCAATTATCACAGTTCCAATCAGCGAGCTTGCAGGTTCAGAAGAACTTAAGGTTGATGATATGGTATATCTTCAGAATGTATATGGACAGCCATTTCCAGCTAAGGTAACAGCATTAACAGAGAATGACATAACATTTGATGCTAACCACGAGATGGCAGGAAAAGAACTTAACTTTAAGATTGAACTTGTAGAAGTTAAATAAGATTTTAATGAGTAGATTATTAACTTAATAAAATAGATGATAATAGATATTATGGTAGATTTTAATAATCGGACTGGATAGATTATTTAAGAATAAATCTCCCTGTAACTGATATCCGGAAGCAAAGGCTTAGGAAAGATATAAGTTACAGGGAGATTTTATCAGCTTTAAATATTATTATATATAAAGGGTTTATCGTTCTAATCTATACTTGTGAAATGTTTAGAGCGTATTCATTAAAATATATTGGCCTATTCTTAATATTAAATATTGAGAATTATTTTAATATAGAATTATTCTTCCTCATCAATTATTCGTCTTGCAACGTATACACCACTTGCAGAAGCGTGTGATAATGAATGTGTAACGCCGCTTCCGTCACCGATTATGTAAAGACCTTTGTACTTGGTTTCAAGGTTGTTATCAATCTCAACTTCCATATTGTAGAATTTGACCTCAACACCATATAAAAGAGTGTCGTCATTGGCAGTACCCGGAGCAATTTTATCAAGAGCATAAATCATCTCTATTATTCCGTCAAGTATACGCTTAGGTAGAACAAGGCTTAAATCGCCGGGAGTAGCAGAAAGAGTAGGTCTTACAAGTCCTTCTTCAATTCTTTTATCTGTGCTTCGTCTGCCACGTATAAGGTCACCGAATCTTTGGACGATTACACCGCCTCCAAGCATATTAGAAAGACGTGCAATACTTTCACCATATCCGTTGCTGTCTTTGAAAGGTTCAGAAAAGTGCTTTGCAACAAGCAGGGCAAAGTTAGTATTTTCAGTCTGTTTATCACTGCCTTCATAGCTGTGTCCATTAACAGTTACAATGCCGTTAGTATTCTCATTAACAACGATACCATTAGGATTCATACAGAAGGTGCGGACTAAATCCTCAAACTTTTCAGTCCTGTATACAATTTTACTTTCGTATAATTCATCTGTAAGATGTGCAAATATAACAGCAGGAAGTTCAACTCTTACGCCGATGTCAACACGGTTTGATTTGGTTGGAATATCTAAGTCCTGACAGACTTTTTCAATCCATTTGCTTCCGCTTCTTCCAACAGATACAACACATTTGTTGCAGTCCATATAGGTATCTTTGTAATATATCCGGTAATTATTATCGATTATTTCAATATTAGTAACAGGAGTATTAAAGTAGAAATCAATATGCTCCTTCATTTCATTGTACATATTTTCAAGGACAATATAATTAATATCAGTTCCAAGATGTCTTACAGAAGCATCAAGAAGCTTTAATTTGTTCTGCATACATAAAGTCTTGAATTTAGTACCGGCAGTTGAGTACATATGCGTATCCTCACCACCGTGGGAAGTATTGATGGTATCAACATATTTCATAAGGCCGATAGCTTCTTCCTTGCCGATATATTCGTAAAGAGTACCACCAAAGTCATTAGTAATGTTGTATTTGCCATCAGAAAATGCTCCGGCACCGCCAAAGCCATTCATAATGGCACAGGTTGGGCATTTGATACAGGATTTGATATTTTTTCCGTCAATTGGACATTTTCGTTTCTCCAAAGTATTGCCTTCTTCAAATACGGCAACCTTTAGATCAGGAGCTTTCTTCATAAGCTCATAAGCAGAGAATATTCCGCCCGGACCAGCACCTATAATTATTACATCATATTTCATAAAATATTCACCCCACAATCGTTAATCGTCCTAAGTATTATATTATAAAAGCAGGATTATTAACAAGCAAAACAATTAAGATATGAATATTAATCTTGAAAGTGTTGTAAATACAACATATTAATGCGGAATGAAGATGTTACAATCCAGACATACTAATAATCCACATACAGATAAGTGTAATTGTGGTCTTACAAGATATACAGGTAAGAGTGACTGTAAGCTTACAAGATAATAAAGCAGATTATAATATGATGCACATATAAGCATAACAGCCAGCTTATATATAAAGCTGATAAATTACCAGCAGATAGATTGAAAAATATAATAAAAATAATGGAGGAATTATATGAACAGGACAGAACAGATTAAAGGCTATCTTAAAAGACTTGGTGATGGTGAAAGTCTTGAGAATGTTAAGAAAGATTTTGCTAAGGAATTCGATGATGTCAATCCAATAGAGATTATGGAAGCGGAGCAGGCGTTGATAGCAGAGGGAACACCTATATCAGAGGTTTCAAAGCTGTGTGATGTTCACTCAGCATTATTTCACGGTGCGACTAAGGAAGAAAGAATAGCCAAGGCGGAAAATGAAATATCAGAGATGAAAAAGTACTATGATGACACAATGAAAGGTATGACTAAGAGTGCCATTGCAGATATGCGTAAAGACAGAGAAAGCATTTTTAATAAACTGGCTATGATAAGCGGCCACCCATTAAATACTTTTGTGAAAGAAAATAAGGCAATCCAGCAGGTTATTGATGATATTAAAGAAAATATTACAAGCGGACATATTGATATAAAGGCACTGAAAGAGAAGATATATAAGCTTAGGGAGTTATCTATTCATTATGCCAAGAAAGGGGATTTGTTATATCCGGTGCTTAATGTACGATATAAAATCAGCGGACCTTCGGCGGTTATGTGGACAGTTGATGATGAGATAAGAGATGAGCTGTCAGACATAGCAAAGCAGTTAAATTACGTGGACGGTAATAACAGTAGCAAAGCAGACAATAATAACAGTGCGGATAACAATAATGGTAAAAGTCCGGACGGTAAATTAATTGAAAGAATAGAAAATGTTATAAAGAGGGCAGAGGAGATGATATATAAGGAAGATAATATATTGTATCCTAACTGTGCCGCTAATTTTACGGAAGCTGAGTGGATTGGAATATATCACGATTCCAAAGATTATGCCGTGTGCCTTGATACAGTATCAGACAGATGGGAGAAAGCAGAAGAAGTAGAAAATGTGTATAAACCTGAAGTGTCAGAACAATCTGATAAGAAAGAAGATGTTCAGAATGAGTTATATATGGCAGGCGGACATATGACACTTTCGCAGCTTGAGGCACTGCTTAATGCAATACCAATGGAGATAACATTTGTTGATGAAGATAATATCAACAGATATTTTAATGAAGGGTCAAAGGTATTTAAAAGACCTGTTATGGCAATTGACAGGGAGGTATTCTCGTGCCACCCACCAAAGATTGAGGCAAAGGTCAGAAGAATTATAGAAGAATTCAGGATAGGAACACTTGATGAAGTACCTGTCTGGATGGATAAACAAGGAAGGACTATGCTTGTTAAATATATTGCGGTAAGGGACAAGCAGGGAAATTATGTTGGAACTCTTGAGGCGGTTCAGGATATGGAATTTGCTAAAGAACATTTTGCAAAGCTTAAATAAACGTGTATACAAGGTTTCTCTTTAAATATAGCCGATAAGGACATTGACATTTCTTTCACATAAAAATATAATATAATATTGTCTGAATGGAAGTGATTCAGCATTAAGTATATTGATATGGTAGAATTATGAAGAATAACAATAACGAACTCATTGATTATATGATTAATGATTTTAAAAGTGGAATTAAGCACGGAGTGCTTGTTGCCAATCTGACATATGAGCTTGCACAGATGTGTGGCTTGTCTAAGGATGAGGCATACGAATTAAAGATTGCTGCGATGGTTCACGATGTTGGAAAGTTAAAGCTTTCAGAATATCTGTATGGAAGAACCGATGAGGCACTTCCGGAAGATGAGAAGCAGTATATGAGTATGCACTCAAAGATAAGCTATGATCTATTGAAAAAATACGATTATTCAGATAATATAATGGATGTAGTTCTTTCACATCACGAATGTTTTGATGGAAGCGGATATCCTAATGGGCTTGTTGGTGAGCAGATACCATTAGGAGCAAGAATATTAAAGGTTGCAGATGAATTTGCGGCACTTATATCAGACAGACCATATAGGAAAGCATTTGATATAGACACTGCTGTTACAATTATGATAGACGAGATTAAGAATATGGATATGAGAGTATTCCTTTTATTCCAGAGGCTTATTCACGAGGATTCGACCATAGAATTGATTAATAATAGCAGATTAGATATTGATGATTTGGATATAAGTGATATACTAAAAATCAGTCAGGATTAGGAGTAACCTAATTATGCCTTAGGGCAAATAAAACAGGCTGTTAATACAGCTAAGAAGAATGAGGTAATTAACTATGGCAGAGTCAATGGTTGGCTTAAAGAGAACACACAGATGCACAGAAGTTTCAAGTGCAGATATTGGCAGTACAGTTACAGTTATGGGCTGGGTTGCTAAAAGACGTAACCTTGGTTCACTTATATTTGTGGATTTAAGAGACAGAAGCGGTCTTTTACAGATTCTTTTTGATGAGAATATTATCGGTAAAGAAGGATTTGACAAGGCATATACATTAAGAAATGAATTCGTAATAGCTGTAGTAGGTAAGGTTATTAAGAGAAGTGGAGCAGTTAATGACAATCTTAAGACCGGTGATATTGAGATTGCGGCTGAATCATTAAGAATACTTTCTGAGTCAGAGACACCTCCATTTCCAATTGAGGATAATATTAATACTAAAGAAGATATAAGACTTAAATATAGATGCCTTGATCTTAGACGTCCTGATATTCAGTCTAATATCATTATGAGAAGCAAGGTTGCCACTCTTACAAGAGCATTTCTTGCTAATGAAGGTTTCCTTGAAATAGAGACACCTATGCTTACTAAGTCAACGCCGGAAGGAGCAAGAGATTATCTTGTGCCAAGCAGGGTTCATCCAGGAAAATTCTATGCACTTCCACAGTCACCACAGCTCTTTAAGCAGATGCTTATGTGCTCTGGATATGACAGATATATGCAGATTGCAAGATGTTTTAGAGATGAAGATTTAAGAGCTGACAGACAGCCGGAATTCACTCAGATAGATATGGAATTGTCATTTGTTGACGTTGATGATGTAATTGATGTTAATGAAAGACTTTTAGCATATCTTTTCAAAGAGGTATTAGATATTGATGTACAGCTTCCAATCCAGCGTATGACATGGCAGGAAGCTATGGATAGATTTGGTTCTGATAAGCCAGATTTAAGATTTGGTATGGAACTTAAGAATGTTACAGACATAGTAAAGAACTGTGGCTTCGGCGTATTTACAGGGGCTATCGAGAATGGTGGAACTGTAAGAGGTATTAATGCCAATGGACAGGGAAGTATGCCTCGTAAGAAGATTGATGCACTTGTCGACTTTGCAAAGGGATATGGTGCAAAGGGTCTTGCTTATATAGCTATTCACGAAGATGGTTCACTTAAGTCTTCATTCTCTAAGTTTATGACTGAGGATGAGATGAACGCACTTGTTGAGGCTATGGAAGGTAAGCCGGGTGACCTTCTTTTATTTGCTGCTGACCGCAATAAGATTGTATGGAATGTACTTGGAGCATTAAGAGTTGAACTTGCTGGACAGATGGGACTTCTTGATAAGAATGATTATAAGTTCCTCTGGGTAACAGAATTCCCTCAGTTCGAGTGGTCAGATGAAGAAGAAAGATTTGTAGCTATGCACCATCCGTTTACAATGCCTATGGATGAGGATCTTGATAAGCTCGAGTCAGACCCAGGTTCAGTACGTGCAAAGGCTTATGATATCGTGCTTAACGGTACAGAGATAGGTGGTGGTTCAGTAAGAATCCATCAGGCTGATGTACAGTCAAGGATGTTTAAGGCACTTGGTCTTACAGATGAAGTTGCTAATGAGAAGTTTGGTTTCTTACTTGATGCGTTCAAGTACGGAGTACCACCACACGCTGGTCTTGCATATGGTCTTGACAGACTTGTTATGCTTATGGCTAAGAGAGATTCAATAAGAGATGTTATTGCATTCCCTAAGGTAAAGGATGCTTCCTGCCTTCTTACTAATGCACCAGATGTTGTTGATGAGAAGCAGTTAGCAGAACTTTCAATTAACATTACTGAGACAGAACAGAACTAATATAATAAATAAAAGAAGCCAGATATTATTATTATTATTATTATCTGGCAGGATAATTAATCTTAAATTTAAGAGCATTTGGAGATATCTATAATGGATATTTCCAAATGCTTTTTTGTTTCAAAAAAATATATAAAAAAATATATTTTTATACTGTCAATTAATAATGATTTATTGTAAAAAAATATTGCATTATAAGTAAGCAGAGGTATATAATTTTTTTGTTACTTATTAACAATATAATAATAGATACGGGAGAAAAGATTATGACAGAGAATCAGTATATAAGAGCGAATAAGACGGTGTTATTAACAGTTCTGATAGTGTTTGGATATATTGCACTTACAGTAATGGCGGCACTTGGAGCTGATAGCGGGTATAACAGGGGAAAGATATTAATACAGTTTGCTGCGGCACTTGCAGTAATTGTTGTATCGGTAGTTACATTTGCTTTAAAGAAGCAGACATATATGTGTTCAGTTATTATTGCCTCATCAATGGCATTTGGATATGTAGTTGTTGTATTGCTTAATTCAACAGATGGCATATGGACATATGTGATTCCATTAATTATGGCTTCGATGGTATATCTTAACCAGAGATTAATAGTATGTGCCAATGGTGTATCAATTGCTGCTAATGTTATAAGACTTATTATGGATTATGATATGAGCAATAAAGCAGTTATGACAAGCAGGGTACTTGCTATATTAGTACTGCTTCTTGTTACTTGTGTATCTCTTAGTGTTACAAGACTTCTTAAGCAGTTCTTTGCAGAGAATATGGCTAAGATAGAAGAAGCTTCTGCAATACAGAAAGAGAACAATGAGAAAATGGTTCTTGTAGCGGATAATATATCTAAGCATTTTGTCGATGCTATGCAGATGTTTGATGAATTAGAGAAGAGCATAGATGTAAGCCATAGTTCAATCACAGATATTGCAGACAGTACAGAAAGCACAGCGGAGGCAATACAAAGACAGGCGGCTATGTGTGCAGAGATTCAGGAGAACACAGATATTGCTGAAAAAGAGATAAGTGAGATGGTTGAAGCTTCCCATAGAACAGATGAGACTGTTAATGACAGCAAGGCTATTGTTGTTGAATTAAAGGAGCAGGCACAGAATGTACATGAGGCAAGCAATATAATTGTGGATGTAATAAACAATCTTACAGAAAAGGTTAATGATGTGCAGGGGTTTATTGGTTCTATAGTGGAGATTTCAAGCCAGACTAATCTTCTTGCATTAAATGCCTCAATTGAGGCGGCAAGAGCTGGAGAAGCAGGAAAGGGATTTGCAGTAGTAGCAGAAGAGATAAGACAGCTTTCAGAGCAGACTAAGAATGCTTCTACAAGCATTACAGAGATAATTAACAATCTTAATGAAGATACTAAAAAGGCTAATGAAAGCATTAAAGCATCAGTTGAGTCGGTTAATAAGCAGAATGAGCTTATAGATAATACAAGAGAAACTTTTGAAGATGTTGGAAAGACAGTCGATAATCTTATGAATAATATATCATCTGCTGAGCAGAGCATTAATAAGATTCTAGATTCAACTTCTGTTATTTCTGATAATATTTCACACTTATCAGCAACAGGAGAAGAGGTAGCTGCCGCGTCAACAGAAGGCTTAAGAGTATCAGACACAACAGTTGAGAGTATGAAGAACTGCAAGACTATATTACATAATATTAATATTCTTGCACAGGACTTAAAGAGTTCAGCAGATAACTAAATGGATTGTAAGAGATTAGGAAGATTACAATATGTTGCAAGACCAGCAGTTGATTATTATAAGTTGTAATTAATAATATAATCAGGATGGTTTTGCAGGGTTATTAATATTTATAAGACAACAGTATGTTTATTATAAGGAGTGAAAATGACATTTTATGTCTGCACTATTTATAAAAGACAGCTGTTGTTTTTTTATGTAATAGGGAATTTAGATAGAATAGGAATATTTTATGATTAGGAATGTTTTATGCTTGACTTGAAGTTAACTCTAAATGCTATTATCAAAATGTAGAGTTAATAATCAGGTTTAATTAATAATTATATGAGGTGATTAATTATGAGAAGGAATAATATTAGAAAAACAGAGGCGCTTATAATGGCATTTGCATTATCAACAAGCCTGTTGTTAACAGGTTGTGGCAATAGTACTGGTAGTAAGAATACAGCTTCTAATAATGCAAGCATTGTAAGCAGTAGTAACAGCGTAGACATTAATAATGGCAGTAGTGGTAACAAAAATACTAATGGTGACAGTGTTAATGAAAATAATAGTACAACAGACGAAGCTGGAGTTAATCACGATTATCCGGTAATGTTGTTCTCTTATGATAAAAATGATACTAATTATGAAGAACCAGAAGCGTTTAATTCAGAACATTTTGGCGGCAATTATGGTGAGATTGAGAAGATAGAATATTATTCTCCAACTACTAATACTACAAGAAATGCCAATGTGTATCTTCCATATGGATATGATAAGAGTAAAAGCTATCCTGTAGTATATCTTCTTCACGGAATGAGTGGAACATATGAAGACTACAGGGTTCTCGGTGCAAGGCCAACAGCACAGAATATTGTGTATGAATACAACCGCAACGATATGATATTAGTAAGCTTTACTGTATTTACAGATTTTGATGGAAAGCAGGAATCTGATTATGGATTTTCAGATTTAACTGCAAGATATGATGCCTGTGAAAATGATATGATTAATGCTATTATTCCATATATTAATTCGCATTATTCAACTAAGATAGGCAGGGAATACACAGGAATTGCAGGATATTCATTAGGTGGACGGGAAGCTCTTTATTTATGCTTTGCACACCCTGATATATTCGGATATGTGGGGGCATTTGAGCCTGTTGGTGGAGTTGTTAATACAGGAAGCGGTGAAACATTATATGGCAACAGGGGATATCTTCTTCCTGAGCTTGTTAAGGAAGGCGGGGAAGCACCACTTCTTACACTTATAGTAACAGGTGATGAAGATCCATATTGCAGGGTGTCATCAGAGAATTATTCAAGATATATGACAGAACATTCAATTGACCATATATTCTATTACAGACACGGCGGACACGAGGCAGGTGTATGGAATAATGGCTTATATAACTTTCTAAGGCGGATATTCTAAAGAAGATTGTATTAAATAACTTAATTATTGTACAAATGTATAATTATACATTGACTTATTGCTAAATAATCTATAAAATTAATAGTTATACAGGTTGTATAACTACAACTATAGAAAATGGAGGTTGTAATATGTATTCATTTGATGAAGTATTGAACTATGATCCAGAATTAGCTAAAGCTATGGATGATGAATTAGCAAGACAGAGAAGCCATATTGAATTAATAGCTTCTGAGAACCTTGTAAGTAAAGCTGTTATGGCAGCTATGGGAAGCCCTCTTACTAACAAGTATGCAGAAGGATATCCTGGAAAGAGATATTATGGTGGCTGCGAATATGTAGATGTTGTTGAAACACTTGCAATTGAGAGAGCTAAGAAGTTATTTGGTTGTGAATATGCCAATGTTCAGCCACATTCAGGTGCACAGGCTAACTTAGCAGCATTCTTTGCTATGGTAGAACCTGGTGATACTGTTATGGGTATGAGCCTTGACTGTGGTGGACACCTTTCACATGGTTCACCAGTTAATATCTCTGGTAAATATTTTAATATAGTTCCTTATGGTGTTACAGCCGAAGGTTTTATAGATTATGATGAAGTATTAAGAATAGCTAAGGAATGTAAGCCTAAGATGATTATCGCCGGTGCATCTGCATATGCAAGAGTCATCGACTTCAAGAAGTTCAGAGAGATAGCTGACGAAGTTGGTGCTTATCTTATGGTAGATATGGCTCATATCGCTGGTCTTGTAGCGGGTGGAGAACATCCAAGCCCAATTCCTTATGCTGATGTAGTTACAACTACAACACATAAGACATTAAGAGGACCAAGAGGTGGTATGATTCTTTCATCAGCAGAAGCTGCTGAGAAGTTCAAGTTTAACAAGTCTGTATTCCCAGGAATCCAGGGTGGTCCACTTATGCACGTTATTGCTGGTAAGGCAGTATGCTTAAAGGAAGCTCTTGACCCAAGCTTTAAGACTTATGCTAAGAATATTGTTGACAATGCACAGGCTCTTTGCTCAGGTCTTATGAACAGAGGATTTGATATCGTATCTGGTGGTACAGATAATCACCTTATGCTTGTTAATCTTTTGAGCAAGAATAAGACTGGTAAGGAAGTAGAAAAGCTTCTTGATGCAGCTAACATTACTTGTAACAAGAATACTATTCCTAACGATCCAGCATCACCTTTCGTAACAAGTGGTATTAGACTTGGTACAGCCGCAGTTACAACAAGAGGCTTCAATACAGAAGATATGGATGTAGTAGCTGAAGCTATTGCATTACTTGTTGATGATGTTGATGCTAATCAGGCTAAGGCTATGGCAATGGTTAAGGAGCTTACAGATAAGTATCCTCTTTATGAATAATCCAGTACATATAAAAGTTCTGGAATAGAAAGTATAGAACCATAAAATAATAAAAGCCCTGCATACTGATGTTGTGTAATATCAGTATGCAGGGCTTTTGTTATGTAATAGGAAATTTCATTAGAATTCCCTATTACATAAAAGACACATTGTGTCAGTGATGTATATTCGCACGAAGTTGTAGTTTGTCGCAAGCGACTATGTCTGATGTGGGAATGTGCTTTACAAATTCTTTTAAAATAGATATTAAGTTATCAAAGAATAATAAAGAATAATAAACTGAAAACCAGTTAATAATAAGGAGAAAAATATGGTTGAATATATAAGAAAAGAACTAATGGCTATGTGTGATAAAGGTGATTATGCGAAGTTCACATCATCACTTATTCCGGGCTGTGATAATATAATAGGAATAAGACAGCCTGTATTGAAAAAATACGCTAAACAGCTTGTGAAACATAATGAGGATTTTAGAAGTCTTTTAAAAGAGAAGGATATTTACCACGAAGAAACTATATTAAGAGCATATGTATTAGGAATGGGAACTGCCAAGGAGAAAGATTTCAACAAGGCATTAGAGGACCTTAAAGAGTTCATTCCATTTGTTAATAACTGGGCTGTGAATGACTGCTTTTGTGTAGAATTCCGTGTGATAGATAAATATAGGGACGAGTTTCTGCCATATATTAAAGAGTGTATTGCTTCTGGAGAGGAATTCAGGGCGAGAGTTGGACTTATATTATTGCTTGACCATTATGTTAAAGTTGATATTAATGGCAATAAGCAGGCAAGATTGAAAAAAGTAACACTTGCTGATATTAAAGAAGGTGACAATCCAAGAACAGGCAGGTATATAGACGAAATATTGAAGATTGCAGACAGGGATTTTGCTAAAGAAGGATATTATACACAGATGGCGGCAGGCTGGCTTCTTGCAGAATGTTTTGTTACTTATCCTGCCAAAGTGTATGAGTTTCTATGCGATAAAGATAATCTTAAGCTGGATACAATTTCATATAGGAAAGCGGTTAATAAAATATGCGAGTCATTAACACCAGAGAAAGAAGTTAAGCTAAAAGTACGTCAGCTTATGAAATAAATATAAAATATATTTGAAAATCAAAATAATTCTTGACAAATTCATTTTGTTATTGTATAAACATATTGTTTGATAATCAAAGTAAGATAATCAAACAATAAGAAGTTCAAAATAAAAAGGACGAGCAAAATAATGAAATCAAGAATTATTGGAACAGGAGGTTATGTACCATCAGAAGTATTGACTAACGAAGATTTATCCAGAATGGTAGATACAAGCGATGAATGGATTGTATCAAGGACTGGTATTAAAGAACGCAGAATAGCAGCGAATATGAATAATTCGGATATGGCATATATGGCGTGTATGGATGCTATTGCCAATGCAGGAATTAAGGCACAGGATATTGGATTAATAATAACGGCAACGTCTACGCCAGATTACAGCTTTCCCAATTGTTCATCTTTAGTGCAAAGAAGCCTTGGAATACAGGATGCAGTATGCTTTGATGTAAGTTCAGCCTGCCTTGGATTTATAACAGCACTTAATATAGCGGATACATTTTTGAAAAATGGAACTGTTAAATACGCATTAGTTGCAGGGTCAGAGAAAATGTCAGGAATCGTTGACTGGCACGACAGGAATGTATGCGTATTATTCGGAGATGGAGCTGGGGCGGTTGTACTTAAGGCAGAGGATAAAGCAGATGTCGGAATTATGGATTGTATTATACATAATGACGGAACTAGAGCAGACGTTCTTACAGGTGGAGCACGTGCAGGATATGCAGGCGGTATCAATAAGCAGGATATGCAGGTGGTGGATACAGATAATAGACACACCCAGACCAATATTGCACCATATATTCATATGAATGGACAGGAAGTATTCAGATTTGCTGTAACGAAAGTGCCAGAGAGCATTAATGAACTGCTTAATAATAATGATATGAGTACAGCAGATGTTGACCTGTATGTATTACATCAGGCAAATATCAGGATAATAGAAAGCGTTGCAAAACGACTGAAAGTTGATATTACAAGCTTTCCGAGTAATCTTGAAAAGTATGGCAATACATCTGCGGCAAGTATACCATTACTGCTTAATGAACTTAATCATAAAAATAGATTGAACCAATCTGACACGCTTGTGTTGTCTGGATTTGGTGCGGGTTTAAGCTGGGGCAGTATGCTTGTTAAGTGGTGATAACACAATAAAAATGTTTTTAAGACAAAATGGAGGATTAATATGTTTGAGAATATAAAGGATATAGTTGCAGAGCAGTTAGGAATTAACAAGGATGAGATTAAGCCAGAGTCTAATTTCAAAGAAGATTTAAAAGCCGATTCATTGGATTTATTTGAGCTTGTAATGGCATTGGAAGATGAATATTCAGTTTCAATTCCGTCAGAAGAGCTTGAAAATATTGTTACAGTGCAGGACGTTGTCAATTACATTGAGAATAATAAGTAAATAATGGAAAGGCATTTGATTATGAAGACAAGAGTTACTGAACTTCTTAATATTGAATATCCAATAATACAAGGCGGAATGGCATGGGTGGCTGATGCCAATCTTGCGGCAAATGTAAGCAAAGCAGGTGGAATGGGATTTATAGGAGCGGCCAATGCACCTGCAAGCTGGGTAAAAGAACAGATTGATATAGCAAGAAGCATAACTGATAAGCCGGTCGGCATTAATATAATGCTTTTAAGTGATTATGCAGATGAGATTGCACAGCTTGTAATAGATGAACATATAACTGCGGTAACAACAGGTGCTGGAAGTCCTGCAAGATATATGAAGGCATGGAAAGAAGCAGGGATAAAAGTTATTCCAGTTGTTGCTTCTGTTGCACTTGCAAGGATTATGGAGAGAGCTGGAGCAGATGCAGTTGTTGCAGAGGGTATGGAGTCTGGAGGCCATATAGGAGAACAGACAACTATGACTCTTGTTCCACAAGTTGCGGATGCAGTTGATATTCCGGTTATTGCGGCAGGCGGAATAGCTGACGGAAGGGGAATATGTGCAGCATTTATGCTTGGTGCTGAGGCTGTGCAGATGGGAACAAGATTTATTGTTGCAAAGGAGTCCAATGTCCATAAAAATTATAAGAATAAGGTAACTTCGGCAAAGGATATCGACACAGTGGTAACAGGAAGAAGTACAGGTCACCCAGTACGCTCATTGAGAAATGAAATGACAAGGGAATATCTTGAATTAGAGAAAAAGGGTGTCGGCTTTGATGAATTGGAAAGGCTTACTCTTGGTACATTAAGAAAAGCTGTAGTTGATGGTGATGTAACGCGTGGCACTGTTATGGCAGGACAGATTGCAGGGCTTGTAAAAAAAGAACAGAGTTGTAAAGAAATTATAGATGAACTTATGACGGAGACAGAAAAGTTATGGGAAAGAAAGTAATTATGTTTGCTGGACAGGGAAGCCAGTGTACAGGAATGGCAAAAGAAAGCTTTGATAATTGCAGTAAATCCCGCTGGTGTTTTGAGGAGGCTTCAAGGATTACAGGAATAGATATGCCAAAGCTTGTATTTGAGCCTAACGACCTGTTAGATAAGACAGAGTACACACAGGTGGCATTGTATACAGCACAGATGGCAGTATTTTATGAAAAAATGTCAGCTGGAATGGAATATAATGCGGCGATTGGTCTTTCGTTAGGTGAATATGGTGCATTAAGTGCCTGCGGTGTAATAGATTACAGTGAGGCAGTCCAGCTTGTAAGAAACAGGGGCATTTATATGGAAAATGCAGTGCCAGCGGGCAGAGGTGCAATGGCGGCGGTTATAGGAATGACTGCTGATGAAGTTGATAAAGTGCTTGATGCAACAGCACAGTCATTAAAGAGAGTGACAGTAGCTAATTACAATTGTCCCGGACAGATAGTCATATCAGGTGATAAGTCAGAGGTCACACTTGCACTGGAATATTTAAAGGAAGCAGGAGCAAGGAAATGTGTAATGCTTAATGTAAGCGGCCCATTCCACTCTCCATTATTAAAAGGTGCAGGCGATAAGCTGGGAAGTGACTTGCATCATATAACCTTAAATAAGGCCGTGTATCCTTATGTGGCCAATTGCACAGCAGAATATGTTGATAATAATACATCACCAGAATATATAAAAGAGCTTCTTGCAAGACAGGTATATAGTCCGGTTTATTTTGAACAGTCAATAAGAAAAATGATTAAAGATGGTTATGATACATTTGAAGAAATCGGACATAGTACAACACTTTCTGGATTTGTAAGAAAAATTGCAAGAGATATGAAAGCAGAGGTGAATATAATTGCGTGAAAGATGCCTTGAGGGAAGAACTGCCTTAGTTACAGGCGCGGCAAGAGGAATAGGAAGAGATGTTGCCAGAAGACTTGCAGCAGATGGTGCATATGTAATAGTTAATTACAGTAACAGCGATATTGAAGCAGAGACTGTTGTCAAAGAGATAACAGCGAATGGAGGAAAAGCCTGTAAGTATAAATGCTCAGTTACATCTTATGATGAAGTCGGAAATATGGTTAATTGGATTATTGAACAATTCGGACATATAGATATTCTTATTAACAATGCTGGAATAACGAAGGACGGACTTGTTATGAGGATGGATGAGAAAGCTTTTGATGATGTTATAGATGTTAATTTAAAAGGAACATTTAACTGCGTGCGTCACATTTCTGGAATTATGTTAAAGCAAAGATATGGAAAGATAGTTAATATGTCTTCTGTAGTTGGAATAAGAGGCAATGCAGGACAGGTTAATTATAGTGCTTCGAAAGCTGGAGTTATTGGTCTTACGAAGTCTTTAGCCAAAGAATTAGCAAGACGTGGCATTACAGTAAATGCAGTTGCACCAGGATATATTGATACGGATATGACAAGGAATTTAAGCGATGAAGTTAAAGAGAAGATAATTGATAATATACCACTTCGCAGAATGGGCAATACCGAGGATATAAGCCATGTGATAGCATTTCTTGTATCTGATGAAGCGGCATATATAACAGGACAGGTAATATCTGTAGACGGAGGAATGAATATTTAATGAGAAGAGTTGTAGTTACAGGTATGGGTGCAGTAACACCTATAGGTTTGAATGTAGATGAATTCTGGAATTCCATAAAGAGTAATAAGATTGGAATTGATTATATAACACATTTTGATACAACGGATTATAAGGTAAAGCTTGCAGCAGAAGTCAAGGATTTTAATGCAGAAGAATATATGGATTTCAAGTCAGCCAAAAGAATGGAAAAGTTCAGCCAGTATGCGGTAGCAGCGGCTAAAGAGGCTTTAGAGGACTCAGGCTTAAGGCTTTCGGAGGAAGATCTGTACAGAATTGGAGTGTCGATTGGTTCAGGAATTGGAAGCCTCCAGGCAATGGAAAGTAATTATAAGAAGCTTTCACAGAAAGGTCCGTCAAGAATAAATCCTTTATTTGTTCCACTTATGATATCTAATATGGCGGCAGGAAATGTATCTATACAGCTTGGAATTAAAGGAAAAAGCATTAATGTTGTCACAGCCTGTGCAACAGGAACGAATTCTATAGGGGAAGCATATAGAAGTATACAGTGTTCAGATGCAGATGTAATGTTTGCAGGTGGCACAGAGAGTGCAATAACACCAACTGGAATAGCAGGCTTTGCAGCTTTAACTGCGTTGTCAGACTCGGATAATCCGTTAAGGGCTTCGATTCCATTTGATAAAGACAGGAATGGATTTGTTATGGGCGAAGGTGCTGGAGTTGTTGTGTTGGAGGAGCTTAATCACGCACTTAAAAGAAATGCACATATATATGCAGAGGTTACCGGTTATGGCTGTTCATCAGATGCATATCACATAACTTCGCCTATGGAGGACGGAAGTGCGGCGGCATATGCTATGGAAATAGCTATGAAAGAAGCTGGCGTGACACCTGATGACATTGATTATATTAATGCACACGGAACAAGCACACATCATAATGACTTATATGAAACAAGGGCAATTAAACTTGCAATGAAGGACAATGCAGGAAGAATCCCCGTAAGTTCTACTAAATCAATGATTGGTCATCTTCTCGGTGCGGCAGGTGCGGTTGAGTTCATAACCTGTGTAAAGTCAATAGTAGATGGTTATATTCATCCTAATGCTGGACTTAAAGATACCGAAGAAGAGATGAATTTAAACTATGTTAAGGATAAAGGAATTAATAGGGAAGTTAATGTTGTTATATCGCAGTCGCTTGGGTTTGGCGGACATAATGCGGCAGTTATTGTAAGTAAATATAAAGAAAATGACACTGTAGCGGATAAGCTGCATTAAAGAAAGACAGGAAATGGAGGCAATATGGAATTAGAAAATGTATTAAAACTTATAAATGCTGTTTCTGAGTCAGAGCTTACAAGCTTTACTTTAGAAGAAGGCGACACAAAGCTTTCCTTTGGTGCAGACCGTCCTGATAAATATAATAATGTATTGAATAAATCAGACATAACATTAGCAGATGCAAAATCTGCCAGTAATGAGCCGGCAATAAACAGGCTGACAGGTGATAGGCTGTCTGGTAATGAACAAATGGTAAATAGTCTTGCAGATGATAAGCTGCCAGCTGGTGAGCCAGATAGTAATTCACAGACAGTAACATCTCCACTTGTAGGAATATTTTATAGTGCTGAGTCGCCTGAGGCGAAGGACTTTGTAGCTGTTGGTGATACAGTGAAGAAGGGACAGGTAATAGGCATTATTGAGGCAATGAAACTAATGAATGAAATTCAGAGCGATTATGACGGAGTGGTAACAAAAATACTTGTTGATAATGAACAGCTTGTTGAATATGGACAGCCAATGTTTGTTATAAATCCAGTGTAATTATAGTGCAGGAGGATTATTTTATGCTAACGACTAAGGAGATAATGGATATTATACCTCACAGACACCCATTTCTTTTGGTGGATACTATTGAGGAATTACAGCCAGGCAAAAGAGCGGTTGGATATAAATGTATTACATATGATGAACCATATTTTGCAGGACATTTTCCAAAAGAGCCGGTTATGCCGGGAGTACTGCAGATAGAAGCGTGTGCACAGGTAGGTGCTGTAGCGATACTTTCATTGGAAGATAATAAAGGAAAGACAGCTTATTTTGGTGCAATTAATAATGCAAGGTTTAAGCGGAAGGTTGTTCCCGGGGATAAGCTGAGAATGGAATGTGAAATTATAAGAATGAAAGGTCCGGTTGGAATTGGCAGAGTATGTGCATCAGTTGATGGAGAAACTGCATTGACAGCGGAGCTTACATTTATGGTGTCATAAGATATATGAAGATAAGACATTGAAATGTAATGAAATATAAGAGATTTACAGAGTATGTGATTTTAATTATACGAAAATGTCTATTGTGTCATAAGCTTATGCGGAAATGAGGTTGTTTATGTTTCGTAAAATATTGATTGCTAACAGGGGAGAGATAGCGGTAAGAATTATAAGAGCGTGCAGGGAAATGGGTATCCGGACAGTTGCAGTGTATTCTGAGGCAGATAAAGAAGCACTGCATACACAGCTTGCAGATGAGAGTATATGTATAGGTGGGGCTTCTGCATCAGACAGTTATCTTAATATAGAAAGAATATTAAGTGCGACAGTAGCTTCCAATGCAGAGGCAATACATCCGGGGTTTGGTTTTTTATCAGAAAACAGTAAATTTGCTTCACTGTGTGAAAAATGTAATATCGCATTTATAGGTCCGAATTCTTCAATAATTGAAAAGACAGGCAATAAGCAGGAAGCGAGAAATACTATGATAAAAGCAGGAGTTCCAGTAATTCCTGGCGGCGATGAAGCCATAATGGATTCTGACAAAGGAAGCCAGATAGCACAGACTATAGGATATCCTGTTATGATTAAAGCAGCTCTTGGCGGCGGAGGCAAAGGAATGAGGGTTGTCTATAGAAAAGAGGATTTTGCAAAGGAATTCGCCAATGCCCAGAGAGAAGCAGTTAATGGTTTTGCAGACGGAACAATGTATATAGAAAAATATATTGAAAATCCAAGACATATTGAATTCCAGATACTTGCAGATAAATATGGAAATGCAGTCCATCTCGGAGAAAGGGACTGTTCTATTCAAAGAAACCACCAGAAGCTTGTTGAAGAAGCCCCTTCTCCGGCTCTTAATGAAAAGCTCAGGGATAGAATGGGAAAGACTGCTATACACGCAGCCAAAGCAGTTAACTATGAAAATGTCGGGACTATTGAGTTCTTACTGGACAAGAATAACCAGTATTATTTTATGGAAGTCAATACAAGAATTCAGGTGGAACACGGAATTACAGAGCTGACAACAGGGATAGATTTAATTAAGGAACAGATAAAGATTGCAGCAGGTGAGAGGCTTTCTTTTAAACAGGAGGACATAACAATATCTGGTTGTGCAATTGAAGTCAGAATTAATGCAGAAGACCCACAGAAGAATTTTATGCCTTGTGCGGGAACTATAAATAATATACATATACCGGGTGGCAATGGCATAAGAATTGATACGGCAGTATATCAGGGCTATACGATACCACCGTATTACGACTCAATGATTATGAAAGTTATGACATATGCCAATGACAGACAGACGGCTGTTAATAAGATGAGAAGTGCACTTGGCGAAACAATTATTGATGGCGTGACGACCAATCTGGATTATATGTATGGCATATGTGGCAATGATAAATTTATAAAGGGTGATATAAGCACAGATTTCATAAACCAGCTATAAGTCAATGGTTGATTATTAGAAATATATTGACTGAGGATAAGCCGCTGATTATTAGAAATCTGGAAAGAGGATTGTAATGGAGTTAAAGAACTTGTTTAAAAAGAACAGTGTCAGAGATGCTTCGGTATCATATAATGATGAGAGTTATAATTCATATAATCATAAGGATGTATGTGTAAATGTACCAGATGGTCTTTACACTAAATGTCCGAAATGTTCAAAAATGTCATTAACAGAAGATGTATATATAAATAACTGCGTATGTCCTTTATGCGGACATTATATGAGAATAGATGCTTTGACAAGAATATCAATGATTATAGATAAGGATACATTTGAGGAATGGGATACAGGGTTAGAGGAGAGCAATCCTTGTGATTATCCTGATTATGAGGATAAGCTTAAGGAGCTTAAAGAAAAGACCAATCTTGATGAAGCAGTATTAACAGGCGTTGGTTGTATCAATGGAATAAGGACTGTTATAGGTGTATGTGATACGAGATTTCTTATGGGAAGTATGGGCGAGATCGTTGGTGAGAAGCTGACAAGGGCAGTTGAGAAAGCAACAAGAAAGAGACTCCCAATAATTATATATACCTGTTCAGGTGGTGCGAGAATGCAGGAGGGAATTGTATCCTTAATGCAGATGGCAAAGATAAGTGCGGCATTAAAAAGACACGATGAAGCGGGACTTTTGTATATAACAGTTCTTACAGATCCGACAACAGGAGGAGTTACAGCAAGTTTTGCAATGTTAGGTGACATTATTCTTGCAGAGCCAGAAGCACTTGTTGCATTTGCAGGGCCAAGAGTTATTAAACAGACAATCCGTCAGGAACTTCCCAAGGGCTTCCAGAGGTCAGAATTTCTTATGGAACACGGCTTTGTCGATGCGATAGTGCCAAGAAAAGAGCAGAAAGAAACGTTATCAAGACTTTTAAAGTTTCATAATAATACAGAAATACCGCACGATAATACATCTATATCTCACAGTAGTGAGTACAACATAACAGTTATGAAGAAATATTTGAATTATCTGGATAACATTTATTCAAAGAAGATTGATATCGGGAGTGAGTCAGAAGACAATATTGCTTATAATGATTATAGTGCATGGGATAAGGTGCATATTGCAAGAGATAGTGACAGACCTAATGCGTATGAGTATATTAACAGGCTTACAAAGGACTTTTATGAGCTTCACGGTGACAGGCTGTATGCAGATGACAAAGCAGTGGTAGGCGGAATTGCAATGTTTGGTGGACAGCCGGTTACAGTTATCGGGCATATGAAGGGAAAAGATACGAAGGATAATATTAAGAGAAATTTTGGTATGGCTAATCCGGAGGGTTACAGGAAAGCACTGCGGCTTATGAAACAGGCAGAGAAATTCAACAGGCCTGTAATATGTTTTATTGATACGCCTGGTGCATATTGCGGAATAGGTGCAGAGGAAAGAGGACAGGGCGAGGCTATTGCAAGAAATCTTTATGAGATGAGTGGTCTTAAAGTTCCAGTGTTATCTATTGTTACAGGAGAAGGTGGAAGTGGCGGTGCACTTGCATTTGGAGTTTCCAATGAAGTATGGATGATGGAAAATGCAGTTTATTCGGTATTATCACCTGAGGGCTTTGCTTCTATTATGTGGAAGGATGCTAAAAGGTCAGAAGAAGCCGCTGGTGTTATGAAGCTTACTGCCATGGATTTATATGAGCTTCACATTATTGAGCGTATAATACCAGAATATCCGGTAATAAGCGGGAATAATATTAACAGGATAACACTTTATATGAAGCGTAAGATATGCGAATTTCTTATTAATTATATGGCTTTGGATAAAGAAGAAGTATGCAGGCGAAGATACGACAGGTTCAGGTCTTTTTAATTGCCCATATTCAATGATAGGTATATAATAATATCCAGCAAGTATATATGATATGAGTGGTAAGCTTGATATTAAAGCACTTGTGTATATGTATTGTTAATAATATATGAAATGGAGATTTATTATGGCTGGTAAAAAGAAAGCTAACGTATTATCGCTTGTATTGGCTGGTATAGTATTTGTTGCAGCTTCTGTAGCATTTCTTGTCGGGATAACAGCTAAGAGCTATGTCAATGATATTGTTATGGATGCAGGTATGACACAGGCTATTACAGATAAGCTTATGGATACTGTAGTAGCAGTTACAGGTACGGAAAATGTCGAGCAGGTTACAAAAATACAGGACAGCATATCCAATTCATCTTCAATAAAGGGAATAACTGAAAAATATACAAAGGCAATGACTGACGGCATAATAAGCGGCAAAGATTTTGATGAGCTGGATATAGATATAAGTGATGAGCTGTCACTTATAGCCAATAAGACAATTGACAGCATAGAGTCGTATGTAACTATGACAGATTTACAGAAAAGCCTTGTAAATACTGCTTTGGGATATAGTGAAGTATTGATAAAGAATTCAATAGATACATATGTGAAGGATATATACGGTAATATACAATTAAAGGCAAAGAATCTTATTGAGATATACAGGCTTATAACATCAAAGACATTTGTGGCGGGAATGTTAATATTATCACTTATGGCAGTGGTGATTATTCTTGCAATAAATCCATTAAGAATTACAAGAGTATATATTGCCATATTATTTATTATAAGTGGAATTATATATGCAGCTGGAGTTAATATATGCTGTAATAATATTGTGCCAAAGCTAAGCAACATATATCTTGGCAGGACGGTAATTATTAATTCACCAACAGGCTATATGATACTTGGAATAATGGTTATGATAGGTGTTACATTTGCTTTAATAACAACTATGATATATAGTTATCAGAAGAAAAGCAGATAGATTCGGGTGTGGATATATTTATAACTAAGAAAAAGCAGGTGGGTTCCACTATTGATATTTATAATTAAGAAAATGTAGAGAACACTAATTAGGGTGTTCTCTACATTTTTTTAATAAGTAGTCATATTATATCTTAATTATTAATGCAAAATTGTATTAAAGCAAATCACAGAATATTAAGATTATGATTAACGTAAGTTCTTCTTTTCATTTTCAAGCTTCTTCATAGCTCTGACTTTAAGTGAAAGACCGAAGAGGTTGATAAATCCGTCAGCATCGTGGTGGTCATAGAGGTCTCCAGTTGTGAATGAAGCGATAGATTCGTTATATAATGAATATGGAGATGTTGTACCAGCTTTGATGATGTTGCCCTTGTAAAGCTTGAACTTAACTTCACCAGTTACGTATTCCTGTGTCTTTTCGACAAATGCCTGAAGTGCTTCACGAAGAGGTGTTTCCCACTTTCCTTCGTATACAACCTGAGCGAACTTGTTAGCAACATTAATCTTCTCTGCTGTTGTATCCCTGTCAAGAACTAATTCTTCAAGCTGCTGATGAGCTTCGTAAAGAATAGTTCCACCAGGTGTTTCATATACACCACGTGACTTCATACCAACAACACGGTTCTCAACGATATCAATTATACCAATGCCGTGCTTGCCGCCAAGTCTGTTAAGTTCTCTGATGATATCAGAAACCTTCATCTTCTTGCCGTTAACAGATGTAGGAACACCCTTTTCAAATGTCATTGTTACATATTCGCCTTCATCTGGAGCTTCTTCTGGTGTGCATCCAAGAACAAGAAGGTGCTTATAGTTAGGCTCATTAGCTGGATCTTCAAGCTCAAGACCTTCGTGGCTTATATGCCAGATGTTACGGTCACGGCTGTAGCTTGAGTCAGGGCTGAATGGAAGGTGAATACCGTGCTGTCTGCAATATTCGATTTCATCTTCACGAGACTGTAATGTCCATCTTGAATCTCTCCAAGGAGCGATAATCTGGATATCTGGAGCTAAAGCCTTGATTGTAAGCTCAAATCTGATCTGGTCATTACCCTTACCTGTAGCACCATGGCAGATAGCAACAGCACCTTCTTTACGGGCAATTTCAACAAGTCTTTTGGCAATGATAGGTCTTGCCATTGATGTACCAAGTAAATATTTATTTTCATAAACTGCGTGAGCCTGTACACATGGAACGATGTAGTTATCGCAGAATTCATCTGTGATGTCTTCGATATATAACTTAGCAGCTCCACAAGATAAAGCTCTTTCTTCAAGTCCGTCTAATTCCTCTTCCTGACCGCAATCTGCACATACACAGATAACATCATAGTTGAAAGTTTCCTTTAACCAAGGAATGATTGCTGTAGTATCAAGACCACCTGAATAAGCAAGAACAACTTTCTCTTTCATTATTAATGTACCTCCATATAATTAAGTAATAGGTTTAATTATGTAATAAATATTATGTAGTAAATAATGCTATTACAAAGTGTAAAACTCTGCTGATTATAATAAACTACTTATTATGAAAATGCAATAGGTAAAAATGCATATTATGCAATTTTATGCAAAAAAGTTGCATAAATATAAAAAATAATGAATAAACACTTTACATAGAAAAAAAAGTTGTTATAATGGAACTTGTCATTTTTATTGATGAATAATATATGTACACGAATGAATAAATAAACATTCAGATGGAGGACGTATGGTTAAGGTTGGAATTATCGGAGCTACCGGATATGCAGGTAACGAATTAGTAAGACTTCTTCTTGGACATAAGGATGTAGAGATTGTATGGCTTGGTTCACGAAGCTATATAGATCAGAAATATTCAGATGTATACAGAAATATGTTTAAACTTGTAGATGCCAGATGTATGGATGATAATATGGAACAGCTTGCAGATGAGGTTGATGTAATATTTACAGCAACACCACAGGGCTTATGTGCATCACTTGTTAACGATGAGATTTTATCAAAGGTAAAGATAATAGACCTTAGTGCAGACTTTAGATTAAAGAATGTAGATATATATGAGAAATGGTATAAGCTTGAACATAAGTCACCACAATATATTGATGAAGCAGTCTATGGTTTATGTGAGATTAACAGGGATAAAGTGAATAATAATACAAGAATTATTGCTAACCCGGGATGTTACACTACAACATCAATTCTTACATTATATCCACTTGTAAAAGAAGGAATTATTAATCCAGATACAATAATCATTGATGCTAAGAGCGGAACAAGCGGTGCAGGCAGGGGTGCAAAGGTTGCTAATCTTTTCTGTGAAGTTAATGAGAGTATGAAAGCATATGGTGTTGGTACACACAGACACACACCAGAGATAGAAGAACAGCTTGGATATGCTTGTGGAAGAGATGATTTAAAGCTTATATTTACACCACATTTAGTTCCGATGAACAGAGGAATACTTGTGACAGCATATGCTAATCTTGCAAAGGATGTAACTTATGAAGATGTTAAGGCGGCATATGATAAATATTATGATAAGGAATATTTTGTAAGAGTTCTTCCTAAGGATGTATGCCCAGAGACAAGATGGGTTGAGGGAAGTAACTTTGTAGATATAGGATTTAAGATAGAGCCAAGAACTAACAGAATTATTGCTATGGGTGCATTAGATAACCTTGTTAAGGGTGCGGCTGGTCAGGCAGTACAGAATATGAATCTTTTATTCGGTTTTGAGGAGAATGAAGGACTTAAGATTGCACCTATGTTCCCATAGAATTATATAATACAGGCGGCACTATAAATATTTTATTCATATAAGATTAATAAGACGTTATTGGTAAGTAATAATCCTGATAGATAATTATTATATAGGTAATTTAATAACAGGCGGTTATTAATCTGGACAGGAGGCAGTTATGCAGATTATAGAAGGTGGAGTTACAGCAGCCAAGGGATTTAAGGCAGCTGGTATGGCGGCAGGAATTAAGTATAAGAATGGTAAGAAAGATATGGCAATGGTTGTTTCAGATAAGCCTTGCGTGACAGCAGGGACATTTACTCTTAACAGAGTATTTGCCGCTCCTGTTAAATGGGATAAGAATATTGTATACAATGAAGATTATGCACAGGCAATTGTAGTTAACAGTGGTGTTGCTAATGCCTGTACTGGTGTTGAGGGTGATGAAGCCTGTGCACTTGAAGCTAAGACAGCTGGAGAGGCACTTGGAATTCCAGCCGATGCAGTGCTTCTTGGTTCAACAGGTGTTATTGGAATGCAGCTTCCTATGGATAGAATGTGTGCAGGAATTAAGGCACTTCCGGAACTTCTTGATTATACTAAAGAGGCTGGAACACTTGCCGCAGAGGCAATTATGACAACTGATACTGTAAGCAAGCAGGTTGCCTGCACAGTAAATATTGCTGGCAAAGAAGTAACGGTAGGCGGTATGTGCAAGGGTGCCGGTATGATTCATCCTCATATGGCTACAATGCTCTGTTTTATTACAACTGATGCAGTTATAGAGAAGAAAGCACTTCAGAAGATGACAAGTGATATTGTTGAAGATTCATTTAATATGATATCTGTTGACGGAGATACATCAACTAATGATACAGTGCTTGTTCTTGCTAATGGAGAAGCAGGCAATGATACTATTAAGGAAGGCAGCAGTGATTATGATACATTTTATGAGGCATTATCTTATGTACTTACAGAGCTTTCTAAGAAAATAGCAGGAGATGGTGAAGGCTGTACATGTCTTTTTGAAGTTCAGGTTAAGGGAGCTTCAACTAAGGAACAGGCAAGAATTCTTGCCAAATCAATAGTGACTTCTAATCTTACAAAGGCGGCAATATTTGGACACGATGCTAACTGGGGAAGAATTCTTTGTGCTATGGGTTATTCAGGCGTTGATTTTAAGCCGGAGAAGGTTGATATATTCTTTGAAAGCAACGCAGGAAAGCTTCAGATAGTTAAAGATGGTACTGCAACAGATTACAGCGAAGAAAAGGCAACTGAAATTCTTTCACAAAATCCTGTAACCGCAATAGCAGATATTAAGCAGGGTAACAGTGAAGCTACAGCGTGGGGCTGTGACCTTACATTTGATTACATAAAGATTAATGCGGATTACAGATCATAATAGTTAAGAATAAAATGGCATTGTAATATTGTCAGGAATGAGGATAATAAATGAGTACAATTAATATGGAAGAAGAGTTAAAGAAGGCACAGGTGCTTGTTGAAGCACTCCCATATATACAGAAATTCAACAGAAAGATTATAGTTGTAAAATATGGTGGAAGTGCAATGGTTGATGAAGAACTTAAAAGAAAAGTTATTCAGGATGTAGTATTATTAAAGGTTGTTGGATTTAAGCCAATTATTGTACACGGCGGAGGTAAGGAAATCAGCAAATGGGTTGAAAAGTCTGGAATGACACCGGAATTTAAGAATGGTTTAAGAGTTACAGACGAGCCAACTATGGAAATTGCTGAGATGGTTCTTAACAAGGTTAATAAAAGCCTTGTATCGCTTATAGAGGAACTTGGCGTAAAGGCGTGTGGTATAAGTGGTAAAGATGGCGGTATGTTAAAGGTAGAAAAGAAGTATTCAAAGGGTGAAGATATCGGATATGTAGGTGAAGTCAAGGAAGTTGATACAACACTTATACATTCACTTCTTAAGGATGATTTTCTTCCAGTAATATGCCCTATAGGATATGATGACAATTTCCACGCTTACAATATCAATGCTGATGATGCAGCTTGTGCCATTGCAAGGGCAGTTAATGCAGAGAAGCTTGCATTCTTAACAGATATTGAAGGTGTATACAGGGATTATAATGATAAATCAAGCCTTATCTCTGAACTTTCAACAACTGAGGCAAGGGAATTATTAACAGGTGGTACAATAGGTGGTGGTATGTTACCTAAGCTTAATAACTGTATTGATGCGATTGAACACGGTGTTTCAAGAGTACATATACTTGATGGACGTATTCCACACTGTCTTCTTCTTGAAATATTTACTAACAAGGGTGTTGGTACAGCTATATTATCAGAAGGTGCTGAGAAATTCTTTGATACTAATATATAATAACAGGAGTAGTTATGCAGACAGAACAGATTATTAAAACAGCAGAAGAAAAGTTAATACATACATATAACAGATATCAGATTGTACTTGATAAAGGTGATGGTGTAAGATTATATGATACAGATGGAAAAGAATATCTTGATTTTGGTGCAGGTATTGCGGTATTTGCATTAGGTTATAATAATAAGGAATATAATGATGCGTTAAAGGCACAGATTGACAAGCTTATACATACATCTAATTATTTCTATAATGAGCCAGCGGTAAATGCTGCCAAAGCACTTACAAAGGTTTCAGGAATGGACAGGGTATTCTTTACTAACAGTGGTACAGAATCAATAGAGGGTGCTATAAAGCTTGCAAAGAAATACGCTTATTTAAAGACAGGAAGAACTGATTCAGAGATTATAGCAATGCATCATTCTTTCCACGGAAGAAGTATGGGAGCATTAGCTGTAACAGGCAATAAGCATTATCAGGAAGCGTTCGGACCTATGATTCCGGGAATTAAATTTGCTAATTATAATGACCTTGAAAGTGTTAAACAGTTGGTAAATGATAAAACTTGTGCTATTATATTTGAAACAGTACAGGGTGAGGGAGGAATATATCCTGCAACTAACGAATTCATCAAGGGTGTAAGACAGCTTTGCGATGAAAAGGGTATTCTTCTTATACTTGATGAAATACAGTGTGGAATGGGAAGAACAGGTACAATGTTTGCATTCCAGCAGTATGGAGTTGAGCCTGATATTCTTACTGTTGCCAAGGCACTTGGCTGTGGTGTTCCAGTAGGTGCATTTCTTGCCAAGGAAGAAGTTGCCAAGGCACTTGTACCAGGAGATCATGGTACAACTTATGGCGGTAATCCACTTGCGTGTGCAGCAGCAACAAAAGTATTTGAATTATTTGAGAAACAGCATATATTGGATAATGTAAAGGAAGTATCAGCATATCTTGAAGAAAAGCTTGATGAACTTGTAGCAGAATATGATTTTATAATTGAGAGGAGAGGACTTGGACTTATGCAGGGACTTGAACTTTCAATCAATCCTAAAGATGTTATTGCTAACGCATTAGACAATGGACTTATACTGTTCTCAGCCGGAACTAATGTTATCAGAATGGTGCCTCCGCTTGTTATAACTAAGGCGGACGTAGATGAAATGATAACAAAGTTAAAGAAATCATTTTAATAAAGGTTGGATGAATAATGAAAGTAATTAAGAAGCTTGTGTCAGTTCTTATGGCAGGTGTTCTTACTTTATCTGTGATGGCATGTTCAGGTACAGATAAGAATAAGACAGCAAGGGAACTTGATATAGAGACTCCTGTAACAGTTAATGTCTGGTATGATAGTAAGGACTATGACAGCTATCTTGAAAATGTAGCGAAAGAATTTAAAGAGGCTAACAATCTGGTTACTGTCAATCCGGTATATGTTGAGTCATCAGATTTTGTTGATACAATTTACAATGAAACTGTAAGAAATGATAATGTGCCAGATGTGTATCTTATGTCATCAGAGAATTGCAATAAGGCATATCTTTTAGGTCTTATGCTTGAAAATGATTCTTACAAGGATGTATACAATGATAAAGTATATGGACAGGCTGCCCTTATAGCAAGCTCATATAAAGAAAAGTTATATGGCTATCCGGTTACATTTAATATGCCGGTTATGGTGTATAACAGTAAGCTTGCAGGTGCAGTTGATACATTTGATGAGATAAAAGAATATAATGATAACTACGAAGTTACAGAAGATAATAAAAGTGTTCAGAGGATATTTAACTTTGATGCATCATCAATGTTTCTTAATTATACATTTACAGGAAGATACGTTAATATAGGTGGCAATAATGCTGAGGATTCAGGAGCATTTGCAATAGATGAGGTGCATTTTAAAAAGGCTTTAACTGAATATGTGAAGTTAAAGGACACTTATGCGATTGATAGATATAATTCATCATTGCAGTCGTGTGTATCACAGTTTGCAGAGGGAAAGCTTATATATACAATAGTTGATGCCGACAGCCTTTCACCAATTGATGCTTCAGGTGTTGAATATGGAATAATTCCAGTTCCAAAGCTTGCAGATGATTTAGAATCAAAAGCAATGTCAGTTACTACGATGGCGATAGTAAATCCATATACATCAAATATTGCGGTATCCAAGGCAGTAGCAAGGGCAATATCATATGACTATGCAGAGGATTTGGAAAGTCTTAGCGGACATATGAGTGCAAGGGCAGACATAAGCTATAAATCAAAGACCCAGCAGAGCAATTACAATACACTGCACACAATATATGCTAACAGCATCGTAAAAGCCAAATATGTAGGCGTAGGCAACATATATACAAAATATGAGATTATGCTTCACCAGTTATGGGACGGAGTGGATTTTAACAGTGCATATAATGAGTTCTACAAAGAAATCTCCAATTATATGACACTATCAAGGCTTAATAATTAAATATGGAATAATACATTAGTGTGGATAAAAATGTAATTTACTCCAATATTAGTGAATAAAATCCTGCTATCAGTAAATACTTTATTAACAATATAGAGATTGTTAAGGGAGGTTGTCTGATGGCAGGATTTATTGTTGCAATAATCTCAGGTGCGTTAATGAGCCTGCAAGGTGTACTTAATACAAATGTTACAAAAGCGAGCAGTATATGGGTGGCAGCAGGTTTCGTGCAGCTTACAGCACTTGCAACCTGCATTATAATGTGGCTGTTTAACGGAAGACCTGATATTAGTGGAATATTTCAGGTAGAGAATAAAATATCATTATTAGGCGGTGTGATAGGAGCATTCATAACCTTCACCGTAGTAAAAAGTGTATCCAGCTTGGGTGTAGCCAAAGCCGAAGTCACAATAGTAGTAGCACAGGTAATAGTAGCCTATATAATAGAACTTATGGGCTTATTTGGAAGCAAAAAAGCCGACTTCTCGTGGCTCAAACTCTTAGCCCTGATAATAGCAATGGGCGGAGTATTTATGTTCTACAATACCGGAAAGAATTAGATGGAGAAGGAGATTAAGGTTGTATAGAAGTGAAAAGGTAGCTGTAGTAAGTGATGTTGGGAAAGAATTAAAGTTGTAAAACTGACAGCGAGGGGATATAATGTGCGTAAGCTACAAGCCGTGCCAGACAGAAATTTTCAAAGCTGCTGTGCTTGCACAAAGCTGCTTTTAAAATTTCTGTGTGATAGGGCGACAGCCCGACAGTCCAAGAAAGCCAGAGCTTTCTTGGACCTGCACGGCGAAAACAGTGGGAAATAATTCAAAGCTGCTGTGCTTGCACAAAGCTGCTTTTAAAATTTCTGTGTGATAGGGCGACAGCCCGACAGTCCAAGAAAGCCAGAGCTTTCTTGGACTTGCACGGTGAAACCAGTGGAAAATCAACTAAAGGCGATGTGCAAAGCACGAACCAGCAAAAACAAATCATAAGCAGGCTAAGGAAAGCGAAGTGCAAAGCACGAGCCAAAAGTAAAGGCAATCTGCGGCAGTACATAATAAGCCAAGGCAAAGTAGAAGCGAAGTGCGAAGCATAAGCACAATCTATGCCACCACTGCATTTCCCACCCCACCCCAAATAAAAGAGAGGACCTCAACCAATGACCAATTTATTCAAAATAACAGGCACAGTAACCCTGAAAAAAGGCGCCGGCCGTCAATTAAAATCCGGCGGTATGTGGGTATACGACAACGAAATAGACACATTTTCCGAAACAGTAGAAGACGGAGGCCTTATAGAACTCCACGATTTCGATGATTATTTTATGGGAATAGGTTTCATAAACCGCCGTTCCAAAATAACAGTACGAATGTTATCAAGACATACAAGAGAGATTAACGAAGAATTTATCAGACAGCGTGTAAAAGATGCTGTTTCCTACAGAATGGATACAGTTGATACATCTTCCTGCCGGCTTATATTTGGAGAGGCAGATTTTCTTCCGGGCATAGTGATAGACAAGTTCTCAGATGTTCTTGTAGTAGAGTCACTTGCACTTGGAATTGATAGATTTAAACAGCTTATTGTCGATGACCTGAAAGAAATACTTAAAGAATATGGCATGCCAATAAGAGGCGTATATGAAAGAAGCGATGCCAAAGTAAGACAGCTTGAAGGAATGGAAAGAGTTAAAGGCTTTATCGGTGAAGAATTCGATACCAAAGTTATGATAACTGAAAATGGTGTCAAATATTATGTAGATGTTAAGGATGGTCAGAAGACAGGCTTTTTCCTTGACCAGAAATATAACAGGAGAGCTATCGGCGGCTTATGCAAGGGGGCTAAGGTTCTTGACTGCTTTACACATACAGGTTCATTTGCACTTAATGCAGGAATATCGGGAGCTTCAAGCGTATTAGGAGTAGATGCATCTGAACTTGCTGTTAATCAGGCGACAGAAAATGCCAAGCTTAACGGACTTGAGGATATTGTCCGATTCAAATGTGCAGATGTGTTTGACCTGCTTCCACAGCTTGAAAAGAGTGGCGAGAAGTTTGATGTTGTTATTCTTGACCCACCAGCATTTACCAAGTCAAGAAATTCCATTAAAAATGCAGTTAAGGGATACAGAGAGATTAATCTTAGGGGGATGAAGCTTGTCAAAGACGGCGGATACCTTGCAACCTGCTCTTGTTCACATTTTATGGATCCGGAATTGTTCACTAAGACAATTGGCGAAGCGGCAAGAAATGTACATAAAAGACTAAGACAGATAGAATACAGGACCCAGTCACCTGACCACCCAATTCTGTGGTCAGCCGATGAGTCCTTATACCTTAAATTCTATATTTTCCAGGTTGTTGATGAAAAGTAAGACTTCTTTCGTAGAGGGCATCTTTTATTTCGTAAGGCACAAAAAGATGTCCAAGACCTGTTCCTAACTGTATGTTAGGTTTGTTAGCACCGTGGTAATCAGAGCCGCCGGATAAGAGAAGATTATGCTCTTTGGCAATTTTGCGGATTTCCCTTTCATCGGCGGGTTTATAAGTTGAATAAATAGCTTCGATTCCGTCAATTGAGGCACTGCATACATGGTTAATAAGCTCATTCATCTGCGTTTTGCCAAGATGATAAAGAATTGGGTGTGCCAGCACAGCAACGCCGCCAGCCTGATGAATAATGTTTACAGCCTCAGAAGGGTCAACCTTATGCCTGTTCACAAAGCAGGGCTTTCCGGGACTTAGGTATCTGTCAAAGGCTTCGTTGCGGTCGCCGGTGTAATTGTTCTTAACGAGATAGTCAGCAAAATGTGCTCTTGTTATAACAGCATCAGGGTATAATTTTAACATTTGTTCATATGTAATATTAATACCAATTGATGAGAAGCGTTCACATATTGAAATGTTACGGTTGATGCGTGACTCGCGCTGTGTTTTAAGATAATCATGGATGGCATTGTTAGTGTAATCAATAAAAAGTCCTACGATATGGACTTCGGTATTATTAAAATTAGTGCTTAATTCAACACCGGGTATTAATTCCACCTCTGAATTACCAGCAGCTTTAAGGGCATCTGGTATTCCGTCAAGAGTATCGTGGTCGGTAAGGGCGATGGCACTAAGATTTTTAGAAGAAGCAATTGCTATAAGCTCTGAGGGAGTATTAGTTCCGTCAGAATATGTTGAGTGTACGTGCAAATCTACCTGTTTCATATTATAACCTCATTTCTGCGCACGATTTCTAAGCAGATAATAGAATTGTATTAAGTACGCAAGTAGATTATAACACTTTAAAAAAGTACGCAAAATCCTTAATCTTAATAAAATAATAAATTAACGAAAAAGTTTAATTTTATATAAAAGCAACAGGAGGAGTGATTATGCAAAGAGAATTAGTTATTGGTGGTTTTTACAGACATTTTAAGAATAAGCTGTATCAGGTAAGAGGCGTTGCGATACACTCAGAGACTAAGGAGAAAATGGTTGTGTATCAGGGGCTATACGGCTCATATGAGTTATATGTAAGACCATATGATATGTTTTTGGGCGAAGTTGACCATAATAAATATCCTGATGCAGCACAGAAATACAGATTTGAACTTATAGATATTAATACAGGAAAAGCACTTGAGAAATCCGATGATACATCTGCTTATAATAAATCGATAGACAATGTTAATATGGTTTCAGCGGATAATACATATACAGTAGATAAGTCTGCCTGCGATATAGCAGGAAATAGATATACAGAGAATAAATCTATTGATTATAAGACAGAAAATGTCTCATCTGATAATGGGAATATTGCTGACACCTACAATTCAGATGAGAATACTGTACAGGACAGCAAGCTGATAAGATTTCTTGATGCATATGATTATAAAGAGAAGCTTGATATATTAACTTCTATGAGAAGTGAATTAAATGACGGGCTTATTGATATTATGGCGGAGTCCATTGAAGTTGCTGTGCCAGAGGGCGACATTACTGATAGATATAATTCACTTAGAAAATGTCTTCTTGCACATACCAAATATGAAGGATTAAGACTGCGTCAGTAGTGATAATTGTCAGAAAATTAACATAATATATGCGATAAAATGGATAATATTACAGAATTTTGTGAATTCACATAAAATGTGTATAAGTATGTTGATATTGTGGAAAAGTATGTGACTAATTACGATATTGATTGCATATGTTGTTAATAAATGTTATATTCTATAAGGTATGCACAGGAGAACTATACAATAAGAGATTGTGTGTGGAAAAGAGGATTAATAATGAATATAGTTGTATTAGCAGGTGGTACAAGCACTGAAAGAGATATATCAATTCTTACAAGTACCAAAGTGTGTGAGTCTTTAAGAAGAAATGGATACAATGCTAACATTGTGGATGTTTTTTTCGGTATAGATAGTGAAAATGTTGATAACTTTTTTAATAATGACAATGATTTGGAAAAGCTTTGCAAATATTTAAAGAACCAGACTCCTGATGTTGAGAAGGAACTTGAAGCAAGAAAAGCTTTGGGAAAAGGTTTCTTTGGAGATAATGTTCTTGAACTCTGCCAGAAAGCAGACATAGTATTTATGGGGCTTCACGGAAGCAATGGTGAGGACGGAAAGATACAGGCAGCATTTGAACTTATGGGAATTAAGTACACAGGAACTGATTATATAAGCAGTGCCATATCAATGAGCAAGGAGCTTACTAAAAAGGTTCTTGTTCCAGAGGGTATTCCAATGCCTAAGGGCATAGCACTCCACAAGGGACATAAGGTAGAATATGTTCCATTTCCTTGTGTGGTTAAGCCTTGTTGTGGTGGTTCAAGTGTAGGAGTATCTATTGTTAATAGCGAAGAAGAATTCAAGAGAGCCTTAACAGATGCATTCTCATATGAAGATAATATACTTGTAGAAGAATTCATTAAGGGAAGAGAATTCTCTGTAGGTGTACTTAATGGAAAGGCACTTCCAGTTATAGAGATAGAACCGCTTGACGGATTTTATGATTATAAGAATAAATATAAGGCAGGAGCAACTAAGGAGACTTGTCCAGCTAATCTTCCTAAGGAAATATCAGAGAAAATGCAAAGATGGGCAGAGAAAGCCTGTGAGACAGCTGGAGTTACCACATATGCAAGAGTGGATGAACTTCTTAATGAAGACGGAGATATATACTGCCTTGAGATTAATACACTTCCGGGAATGACAGGAACAAGCTTACTTCCACAGGAAGCTGCGGCTGTAGGAATGTCATATGATGAACTTACTAAGAAGATTATAGAAATATCTTTAGAAAAGTATAATTAATATTGAATGGAGATTATTATTTATGCGTGGAATGACATTAAGAGCTATAGCAGAAGCCTGCAATGGCGTATATTATGGCAGTGAAGATAACCTTGATAAAGAAGTGACAGACATAACAACTGACAGCCGTAAAGTGCAGGATGGCGGATTGTTTGTTGCCATATGTGGCGAGAGAACTGACGGACACCAATACATAGACAACTGCTTTAATGATGGAGCGTTGTGTGTTATATCAGAAAAAGAACTTGAAGGACAGGCTAATTCTTATATAAAGGTTAAATCAAGTCTTCAGGCGTTAAAGGATATGGCACTTTTATACCGTAATAATCTTGATATCAAGGTTGTAGGTATAACAGGAAGTGTAGGTAAAACAAGCACTAAAGAAACAATCAGTTATGTGCTTAACAAGAAGTATAAAGTGTTAAAGACAGAAGGTAATTTCAATAATGAAATAGGACTTCCTCTTACAGTATTCCGCTTAAGAGATGATGATGAAGTTGCTGTTCTTGAAATGGGAATAAGTGATTTCGGAGAAATGGACAGATTATCAAAAATTGCCCAGCCAGATATAAGCGTAATAACTAATATAGGTCTGTGTCATCTTGAAAATCTTAAGACAAGAGATGGAATATTAAAGGCGAAGACAGAGATTTTCAATAATATGAAACCTGACGGAATAGCGATACTTAACGGCGATGATGATAAGCTTATCACTGTAGATGAGGTTAATGGAAAGAAGCCTGAAAGATTTGGAATTAACTATAAAGACGGCGTGTATGCCAAGGATATAGAAAATCTTGGGCTTAGTGGAACTAAATTTGTAATATCAGGTCTTAATTGTGTAGATGGCTGTAAGGATTTTGAGGTTACTGTGCCGGTTCCTGGACATCATATGATATACAATGCACTTGCAGCAGCCTGTGTTGGTGCGGCATTAGAGCTTACTTCTGCACAGATAGCAGACGGAATAGCTGATTTAAAGACTATTTCAGGCAGAAATAACATTATCAAAACAAGTAAATATACATTAATAGATGACTGTTATAATGCTAATCCTGTATCTATGAAGGCTTCTGTTGATGTGCTTGATATGGCTATTGGCAGAAAAGTATGTATACTTGGTAATATGTATGAGCTTGGAGAAAATGAGAAAAATCTCCACTATGATGTTGGACAGTATATAGGTACTAAGAATATAGATGTTCTTATTACGATTGGTGATCTGGCAAGACATATCGCTATGGGAACAGACGATTATATGGAAACACATTTTGGTTCATATGATTGTGAGATACACAGCTTTGATGATATGGAAGAATTCAATATGGCATATTCGTCAATCCTTAAGGATAATGATAATATATTGATAAAGGCATCGCACGCAATGAAATTTGCTGATATTGTGGAGCTTTTAAGCAAGGATAATTAGATTAAGATTAAGCGTTTTGCAAATGCTTAAATATATACAGAAAGAAGAAAGGAGGCGTCTATGAAAAAGACTAAGAGTTTAATAATAAGTGCTATGATTATGGTATTCGCTTTGGCATTTACAGCTTGCGGAAATAAGTCATCAAGTGTAGAGGGAAGCTGGAGTGGTAATGATAACGGATATGATGTTGTATTTAATTTCGAGGCAGATGGTCAGGGAACTATGCAGTTAAGCGGAATTCAGCTTAATATTACATATTCCGTTGATGGTGACAAAATAACTATCAACAAGTCAGTTCTTGGTGGAACACAGACAGACGAGTATACATTTAAGATTTCTAACAAGTCAAAGACACTTACATTATCTAACGATTCAGGTGAAATTGAACTTAAAAAGGGTGAATAACCAGATGCTAATAATCCAAAGAATGATTTATTATCCCTTCGGGCAGATATTGCCTGAAGGGATTTTTAATGTAATATGAAAATCTGATAAAGATCCCTGTTACAAAAAAGTATTATGTAATGATAACGTGTAATCGCTCTAATATGTAGTTTACAATATGTAGTTTGCTGCAAGTGAATGTGCTGTATATAAATAAAATGAAAGTTATATAAAATAAAAATATTTTTAAAATAATACTTTACAAATATATAATATAGTGATATAGTATCAATATGAAAAACGCGTTTTTAATATAATCTTAACTTCTATCAGGAAGTACATAAGATTTCTAGATAACACATATAAGTGTTATTCATTACCTGTCATATACAGGAGTTTCCCGTTAATTTAAAGTTTAATTGATTATAGAATATCAGGATTTAGGATTATTATAATCTGATATATTATAATTAATAGATATATTTATAGGAGGATATATATTTGCACGATATAATAGAGCATTATGGAAAAGTTGTTGTTGCACTTGCTGGTGTGCTTGCAGCCTTACTTTTAACAGCGGCGGTTGTGACAATAGTAAGTGGAAAGACAACAGGAGCGATAGAAGATATTGAGTATGAGTCACAGATATATGAAGCTATGAAATAATTAAGCAGGTGTGCAGTAAATGGGGTGGAATATGGATAAAGAAGATTTAAAAGACATTATTGAAAAGAATAAAGATGAATTATTCAGTGAGATAGCACAGGAAATAAATAATGATAATGTGACGGATATAGAATGGGATGGTTATAATCTTTGGATAACTGAGCTTGGCATTGGAAGTTATATTTCAGGCAAGGAATTAAGTGACAGATATGTGGAAAATGTATCAATAAAGCTTGCCAATATAATGGGTGTTTCATTTAATAGAAGCAGACCTATTCTTGAGGCCAATACAGAGAAGCTTAGAATTTCTATATGGCACGAATCAAGGTGTCACAAGAAAAGTATGTCTATAAGAAAGATACCAGAATATCTGAGATTTTCGCATAAGGATTTAGTTGAGTCAGATTATGCCCCTGAAAGCATTATTAATCTTTTGGAGAATAGTGTTACTGCACACCTTAGCATAGTTGTGGGAGGACAGCCACACGCAGGAAAGACAGAGCTTGTAAAGTATCTGTCAACGAAAATTCCGCATAATGAGAAGGCAGGAGTATATGAGGATAATCAGGAGATACATTATAGAAAGATTAATCCTAATAAAAAATGTGTTGAATTTTTTGTGGATGACAAGGTTACATACCAGGATATCATAAAGGCTGGGTTAAGACATAATATAGATTGGATTTTGCTGTCAGAGTCAAGAGGACCAGAAGTTGCACATCTGCTTAACAGTTTGTCTACAGGTTCATATTGTATGACAACTATGCATCTGGATGAGGTAAGGGATATGCCTGACAGAATGTACAATATGCTTGGCAACAGCAGTGTCAATGAAAGATTTATCAATAGTGTATACAAATATATAGACCTTGTTGTGCTTGTGGAATGTGACAAGCACGAGAAAAGGAGGATTAAGCAGATAGGTTTTCTTTCAAGGTGCAATTCTGTTAATCACTGCTGTGTAATATACGAAGACGGCACATTTACAGACGAAACTGTCCCGGAAGATATTCTTGATAAATTTAAAAGGAGAGGCATAAAGAACATATATGAAAAGGTTAATTAGATATTTTTCGGTACGTTCAGTAATTAAAGATATATCAGCATATGGATATGATTTCTCAATGAAGAAATATATTTTAGCAATAACAACAGGATTTCTTGTGATATTCGGAATAAGTATGATATATGGCCTTAAGCCTGTATGTGTAATAATTACTGGTCTTGTGTCCATAAGCGTTATTCCGGGTATTATAAGAAAAAGGTACTACAATAATAACAGGCTTAAAAAGTTTATGGACGTTGATATATATCTCCATCAGATGGCGTATTCATTTATGAGAAATCCTAAGATATACACAGCTTTAGAAGATACAGGCAAGATAGCAGGCGGCACTCTTGGCAGGGTGATAGAGCAGGCTATGGACGAGCTTGAATATGGTATGGGAGAAGATGTATATGCTAATGCACTTTATATCATAGAGAAAGAGTATAATTGCAGCCGTATAAGGACACTTCATAAGTTTATTATTGGAATTGAAAAGAGAGGTGGAAGGTATAAGAATGCACTTAGAGTGCTTCTTGATGACTCTGACAGGTGGATTAAAGGAATATACAGGCAGGAGCTTGAAATCAAGAATGTAAAAAGGGATACAACCATAGGAGTTATTATAAGCATAGTGCTTTCAGGTCTTACAATATTTATGAGTGCCATGCTTAACCGATATAAAAGCGGACAGGGAAACATAGTTGATGACTGGCTGTATCAGGGGACAGCAGTGATATTCCTTGTGTTATGTATATTATTCTATGCTTTCACGAATAAACATTACGGATATGAAATTCTTAATGATAAAGATATTGATACTAACAGCAGGAAATATTATAAGCTTGTGTTTAAAACCAATGTATGGAATATAATTGAGAAGATAATTCCAGTTATAACAGTGCTTGGAATATTGGCAGGCCTGGCGTTTATTAATGGTTTTTATTTTATATTTGTATATCTTGTTATGGCAATGGCTGTAATGGTTATTTATCCGTTGATTAATAAAAAGTCTGCAATGAAAAAGCTTACTAACAATTTAAGACAGGCATTTTCTGACTGGTTAAGAAATGTTGCACTTAATCTTGAGAATATGCCATTGATTGCGGCAATTGAAGATACTTACGATGAAAGTCCGTATATAATTAAGAATTCACTTGATACTTTTATAAGGGACATAGAGGCAGACCCATCAGATATTAAGCCATATTATGAATTTCTGTCGGAGTATGGACAGACAGATATAATGTCGACAGTAAGAACATTATATTCAGTATCGGAATTGCCAGACAATCAGGTAGATGAAACTATTAATTCTCTAATACAGAGAAATAACGAGCTTATAAACAAGCAGTCAGAGATTGCTTATAAGGACAGGATAAGTTTGTTTAAATTTATGGAATACATACCTGTATTTCTTATGGCATTGAAAATGTCTGTTGATATGATGCTTGTTATAACACTGTATTTGTAATGTGTAATATTAATATTGTTAAAGATTGTGTCTGTCTATACGTTAATAAGGTGGAAGAGAATATCATTAGTGACGAGTAGGTAAAGATTTGCTGCTGGTAATATTAAAGGTGGAGAAAGGCTTGGCATGGACTTTATATTAGAAAAATTAGGTGAGACGTGCATTGCTATAGTATTTATATTATCAATGATAAATATGTACGCAATGCTTGCTGATAAAATGCTTGGTGGTTGATATAGATATTTAATATAAATCAATAGTTTAATTGAAATACAATCTAAGAAATGAAAGGGGATAGTATGATGGAATATTTATTGGAAGAATATGGTGATGTAATTATATGTATTACAGGACTTGCAATAGCATTTACATTCTTTGGGATATGTATGAACAAATGCACTGTATTAGAGGGTACACAGCTTGCAAAGCTGTTCTACAGGTAGGTGCATAATGAAGATAATAGTAGAAGCTTCGGCATATCTTGTAATACTTTCTTTTATATGTCTGATATCGCTGGATTTTATTGCTGTTAATAAAAGTGTAAGCAAAGGCAGTGAGGTACAGCAGTATATAAAAGATGTAATCCAGATAAATGGCATAAGTTATGAACACAGGGATATTGATTATGATACTAATAAAAAGGTATGCGAGATAGCTGCACAATATGGGGCAGATGTAAGTTATGAATATTATGATGCAGCCGCAGATTATGATTATTACCGCCTGAATATTAAATATCCTGTAAAGTCGAGATTGTTCGGACTTAATAAGCTGTGTGATTATAAGGCACTTGTAAGGGTTGAGATGGCGGTGTAGTACGTCCCAGCACAATAAGGATAAATCTGGATTTGCTCTACGAAATAAAGATGATGGGGATTGAATAAATACAAATATGGATTTGCCACGTTAAATTGAGATGTTGGCGCAATGTAATATAGATAAGGAGTGATATGAGATTAATAATAAGTAGTTCTGGAATGATGGTTATTATTATTCTGATTGTGATTATACATAATTCGATTATCAGTGATAATTACTGTAATATGGAGATGAACAGCAGTATTAATGGGGCATTTGATTATGCTTTGGATAAAGTGTCAGATGGTTACATAACGGGTGAATATGATGATATTCCAGATGATGTATTTACAACACAGCTTATGAGAAGTTTCTGTAAGTCATTTAATGAGGCTGTCAGTTCAGATGCAGAGTATACAGTTACGCTGTTATATGCGGACAGGAAGGCAATGCTGTATGACATAGCAATTGAAGCAGAATACAGTTATGGATATAAGGGAAGAAAGAATAAATGTATATGCCAGAGGGCTGTAAAGTTAAATTGACAATATATATATATTCATTTATAATTCCACAATATGATTTCAATTGATTAATATATTAGGTCAATTGTGGAAAGGAGAGACCACATTAAAAGTGGCTGTTATATAATGGAAATTCAGATATTACATTGGTTTGAAACATTACATAACCCAATAACTAATCCAATATTTTATGTGATTACTACATTGGGGAATGCAGGCTGGTTCTGGATAGTATTAGCTGTGCTTATGCTTACAGTTCTTCCTAAGAAATATAAAAAAGCAGGGCTTACAATGGCAATAGCACTTATATTGTCGCTTATATTCTGTAATGGAATAATGAAGCATCTATGGGCAAGACCAAGAGCATTCTGGGTAGTTGGACAGAATTTTGTTGTTGGCAATGAATTCGAGAATTTATATGGAATATTTAATTCTATTCACGATTATTCGTTCCCATCAGGACATTCGTCAGCTTCGTTTGCTGCGGCAGTGTCAATATTTATGTGGAGAAAGAAGGAAGGAAGTGCGGCACTGGTACTTGCGGCACTTATAGCATTTTCAAGACTGTACTTTACAGTACATTATCCAACAGATGTGCTTGTCGGTACAATCACAGGTGCATTATATGGTGTAGCGGCTTATTTTATTGTTAAGGCACTTATCAATAAAGTCCCAAAGCTTAATGCTATATTTAATAAGCAGTAATAATGAAATAGTAATGATAATATAAATTGTAATTATGTTAAAAATAAAGGCTGTCCGATTATGATATGGCTAATCTTTACAGAACATTTTGTGTCAGGTAAAGAGGCATATCAATATTGGACAGCCTTTTGTGATAGTGCTTGTATTTTTTATGTATTTTTGTGAAAGCTATATTGACATTTGATTAAGATGTGCTAATATAAAATCACTTTTGTAAAATATATTTATAAAAGATATTTACAGAAGTGATTTTAAAATAGATAACAATTATTAAGTGGCAATATTATTGTCATAGAAATGAGGTTAAGGATGAACGAAGAAATGTGTGTTGAAAAGATGCCAATTACAGATGAATATCTTGAAAAGATGGACGCATATTGGAGAGCTGCCAATTACTTAGCAGCTGCCCAGCTTTATCTTTTAGATAATCCTCTCTTAAGAGAGCCTTTAAAGAAGGAACATATTAAGAAGAAAATCGTAGGTCACTGGGGTACAGTTCCGGGTCAGAATTTCGTTTACTGCCATATGAACAGAGCTATTAAGAAGTATGATCTTGATATGGTGCTTATATCTGGTCCTGGTCACGGCGGCAATTTCTTTGTAGCTAACTCATACCTTGAGGGTACATACAGCGAAGTATATCCGAATGTAAGTCAGGATATGAACGGATTAAAGAAGCTTTGCAAACAGTTCTCGTTCCCAGGAGGAATATCAAGCCACGTTGCACCTGAGACACCGGGTTCAATTAATGAGGGTGGTGAGCTTGGCTATTCGATAGCACATGCATTTGGTTCGGTATTTGACAATCCAGATCTTATAACAACTTGTATTGTTGGTGATGGTGAAGCTGAGACAGGACCACTTGCTACAGCATGGCATTCTAATAAGTTCCTCAATCCTGTGACAGACGGAGCAGTGCTTCCAATATTACACCTTAATGGATATAAGATAAGCAACCCTACAATATTCTCACGTATATCACACGATGAGATAGAAAGTTTCTTCCACGGATGTGGATGGAAACCATATTTTGTTGAGGGCGATGACCCAATGACAATGCATAGAAAGATGGCAGAGACATTAGATACTGTTATTGAGGAGATTAAGGAAATACAGAGAGAAGCAAGACAAGAAGGTAAGACAGAAAGACCATTCTGGCCTATGATTGTACTTAGAACACCAAAGGGCTGGACAGGACCAAAGGTTGTTGATGGCAAGGAAATTGAGGGAACTTTCAGGGCACATCAGGTTCCAATTATGATGGATAGACCAGAACATTTACAGCAGCTTAATGATTGGCTTGAAAGCTATAAGCCAGAAGAATTATTTGATGAAAATGGCAGATTAATTCCAGAGTTAAGAGCACTTGCACCAAAAGGAGATCACAGAATAAGTGCCAATCCTCATGCTAATGGTGGAAAGCTTTTAAGAGATTTAAGACTTCCGGATTTCAGGGATTACGGCGTTGACGTACCTTTCCCAGGAGCAAAAGATGGTCAGGATATGATTGAACTTGGAGGCTTTGTAAGAGATATATTCAAGTTAAATGAAGAAACTAAGAACTTCCGTATCTTTGGACCAGATGAAACAATGTCTAACAGATTAGGCAAAGTATTTGAGGAGACTAACAGGGATTGGAATAATGTTCTTAAGGATAATGATGAATTCCTTGCCAAGGACGGACGTGTAATGGATTCAATGCTTTCAGAGCATATGTGTGAAGGCTGGTTAGAAGGATATCTTCTTACAGGACGTCATGGTTTCTTTGCAAGCTATGAAGCATTTATCAGAATAGTAGACTCTATGGCGGCACAGCACGCTAAATGGTTAAAGGTATGTTCACAGCTTCCTTGGAGACAGTCAATTGCTTCACTTAACCTTATTCTTTCATCAAATGTATGGCAGCAGGATCATAACGGATTTACACATCAGGATCCAGGTTTCCTTGACCATATAGCTAATAAGAAGGCAGATGTGGTAAGAATGTATCTTCCACCAGATACTAACTGTTTACTTTCTTGCTTTGACCATTGTATAAGAAGCCGTGATTATGTCAATGTGCTTGTTACATCTAAGCACCCAAGACCACAGTGGCTTACTATGGAACAGGCTGTTAAGCACTGTACACAGGGTGTTGGCATATGGGAATGGGCAAGTAATGACCAGGGAGAAGAACCAGATGTAGTAATTGCTGGCTGTGGTGAGACACCTACACTTGAAGCACTTGCGGCTGTTACAATATTAAGAGATAATATGCCTGATTTAAAGATTAGATTTATAAATGTAGTCGATTTATTCAAGTTACAGTCTAATACACAGCACCCTCACGGTCTGTTAGATACAGATTATGACGCTTTATTTACAAAGGATAAGCCGATTATATTTGCATTCCACGGCTATCCAACACTTATACACGAGCTTACATATTACAGACATAACAGAAATCTTCAGGTATTCGGTTATCAGGAGGAGGGTACGATTACAACTCCATTTGATATGAGAGTGCAGAACGAGATTGACCGTTATCATCTTGTACAGGCTGTTATCAATGCACTTCCACAGCTTGGCAACAAGGGTTCATATCTTCTCCAGAAGATGAGAGATACTTTAGTTGCGCATAAGCAGTATATAAGTGAGTATGGTATGGACCTTCCAGAGGTACAGGAATGGAAGTGGCATACACCAGATAATAAATAATTGTTATAAAACTAGTTAGTGAATAATTGAGTGATTTATATAAAATATTTTATAAAAGCTGCTTAATGTATTGCAAAATGTACAAAAAAATAATATTATATAAGTAACTTTTTAAAATGTATTTATTAAAAGTAAGGGGATACGTCATATAGCAGGATGTGTCCCCATACTTGTAGTAACGGGTGTTACAGAAATGGAGGATTTTACAATGAATAACAAACCATCTATTAAAATCGGAATTGTGGCAGTGAGCAGGGACTGTTTCCCAGAGAGCCTGTCAGTGAACAGAAGAAAAGCTTTAGTTGAGGCTTACAAGAACAAATATAATGCAGATGAAATATATGAATGTCCAATATGTATAGTCGAAAGCGAGATACATATGCAGCAGGCATTAGAAGATGTCAAGAAAGCCGGCTGTAATGCTTTATGTGTATATCTTGGTAATTTTGGACCAGAAATTGCAGAAACTATGCTTGCTAAATATTTTGACGGACCTAAGATGTTCGTTGCGGCAGCAGAAGAAACATCAGCTAATGGAGGCCTTGTAGGTAACAGAGGAGATGCTTATTGTGGTATGCTTAATGCAAGCTACAACCTGAAATTAAGAGGAGTTAAGGCATATATTCCGGAATATCCAGTAGGAACAGCAAGTGAATGTGCAGATATGATTCACGAATTCATACCGGTTGCAAAGGCTGTATATGCGTTAAATAATCTTAAGATTATAAGCTTTGGACCAAGACCTAATAATTTCCTCGCCTGCAATGCACCAATTAACCAGTTATACAATCTTGGCGTTGAGATAGAAGAGAATTCAGAGCTTGACCTTTTTGAAAGCTATAATAATCACGCAGGAGATGAGAGAATTCCAGCGGTTGTAAAGAGTATGGAGAAGGAATTAGGAGAAGGTAATAAGAAACCTGAGATACTTTCTAAGCTTGCACAGTATGAGCTTACACTTCTTGACTGGGTAGAAGCACATAAGGGTTCAAGAAAATATGTTGCAATCGCAGGAAAATGCTGGCCAGCATTTCAGACACAATTTGGCTTTGTTCCTTGCTATGTTAATTCACGTCTTACAGCTATGGGAATACCTGTATCCTGTGAGGTTGATATATACGGAGCTTTAAGTGAATTCATAGGAACAGTTGTAAGCGATGATGTTGTTACACTTCTTGATATTAATAATACAGTTCCATCAGATATATACGAAGAAGATATTAAGGGCAGATTCAATTATACAATTAAGGATACATTTATGGGCTTCCATTGTGGCAATACAGCAGCGTGCAAGCTTTCATTCTGTGAGATGAAGAACCAGATGATTATGGCACGTTCACTTCCAGAAGAAGTTACTAACGGAACACTTGAGGGAGATATTGTACCTGGTGATATTACATTTTTCAGGTTACAGAGTACTTCAGACAGCCAGTTAAGGGCGTATGTTGCACAGGGTGAAGTTCTTCCTGTAAGAACACGTTCATTTGGTGCTATAGGAATATTTGCAATTAATGAAATGGGAAGATTTTACAGACACGTGCTTGTTGAGAAGAATTATCCTCATCATGGGGCAGTAGCATTTGGACATTATGGAAAGGCTTTGTTTGATGTGTTTAAGTATCTTGGCGTTGAGGACATATCATATAACCAGCCGGCAGGCGTGCTTTATAAGTCAGAAAATCCTTTTGCATAGTTAAGATTATAACGTAAATAGATAATAGTTTATAGAAATGGGGTGCGGTATGTATTATATAGGTGTTGACCTTGGAACATCTTCGGTTAAGCTGATATTGATGGAACCAACAGGTGATATTGTAAATACAGTATCTAAGACTTATCCTATAAGCTTTCCAAAGCCAGGCTGGTCAGAGCAAAATCCGACAGACTGGTATGATAAGACCTGTGAGGGAATCAAAGAGCTTATAAAGGATATAGATAAGGACAAGGTTGCAGGAATAAGCTTCGGAGGTCAGATGCACGGTCTTGTTATTCTTGATGAGAATGATAATGTAATAAGACCGGCAATTCTTTGGAATGATGGAAGAACAACTAAGGAATGTGATTATCTTAATAATGAGATTGGAAAGGATAAGCTTACAGAATATACAGCGAATATAGCATTTGCTGGCTTTACGGCTCCTAAGCTTCTCTGGGTTAAGAATAATGAGCCTGACAATTTCAAAAAGATTGCTAAGATAATGCTTCCTAAAGATTATATAGCCTACAGGCTTACAGGAGTACATTGCACAGATGTATCGGACGCGTCAGGTATGCTTTTATTAGATGTTAAAAAGCGTGACTGGTCAGAAGAGATGATTAACATATGCAAAATTTCAAGAAAACAGCTTCCAGCTTTGTATGAAAGCTACGAAAAGGTTGGCTGTATTACGAAAGAAGCCGCCAGTGAGCTTGGACTTCCAGACAATGTATGTGTAGCGGCTGGAGCAGGTGATAATGCGGCGGCGGCAGTAGGTACTGGAACTGTAGGGGATGGAATGTGCAATATTTCACTTGGAACAAGTGGAACGATATTTATATCAAGCAGTAACTTTAGTGTTGATAATAATAATGCACTTCATTCCTTTGACCACGCAGACGGATATTATCATCTTATGGGCTGTATGTTAAGTGCAGCTTCCTGCAATGGCTGGTGGATGGATAATATTTTAAAGGATACAGATTATAAAGAAGCACAGTCACATATAACTAAAGATATGCTTGGTAATAATCATGTATATTTTCTTCCATATCTTATGGGAGAGCGTTCGCCACATAATGACCCTCTTGCAAGAGCAACATTTACAGGAATGACTATGGACAGCACAAGGACAGATATGACACAGGCGGTGCTTGAGGGTGTTGCATTTGCGATAAGGGACTCTTTTGAGATTGCCAGGTCGCTTGGAATTAATATTACAGAAACCAAGATGTGCGGTGGTGGTGCTAAGAGTGAGCTTTGGTGTACAATTATGGCTAATGTGCTGGGAATTAAAGTACATCTGTTAAAGTCAGAAGAGGGTCCGTCTATGGGAGCTGCTATGCTTGCTATGGTGGCGGCTGGTGAATATGAAAATGTTAAGCAGGCGGCAGACAGCATTGTTGGAATATGTAGGACAATCGAGCCGGAAAAAGACATTGCAGACAGGTATAATTCACGTTATAATACATTTAAAGACATATATCCTGCATTAAAAGGGGTATTTGAGAAAATGTAATTGATGTATCTGGCATAATAATAACAGATAGTGTATATGCAGAATGGAGGTTTTATGAAATTTTTTATTGATACGGCAAATGTTGATGATATCAGAAAAGCTAATGATATGGGTGTAATCTGCGGAGTTACAACTAATCCATCATTAATTGCCAAAGAAGGCAGGGATTTTAATGAAGTAATTAAAGAGATTACAAGTATTGTTGACGGACCTATAAGCGGTGAAGTTAAGGCAACTACAGTAGATGCGGAAGGAATGATTAAAGAGGGCCGTGAGATTGCTGCGATTCATCCTAATATGGTAGTTAAGATTCCTATGACAGTAGAAGGCCTTAAGGCAGTTAAGGTGCTTTCAGCAGAAGGAATAAAGTGTAATGTAACACTTATCTTTTCAGCTAATCAGGCACTTTTAGCAGCAAGAGCAGGTGCAGCATATGTATCCCCATTCCTTGGAAGACTTGATGATATATCACAGCCGGGTATCCAGCTTATTGAAGATATTGTTGGTATATTTTCTAATTATGATATCCAGACAGAGATTATATGTGCAAGTGTAAGAAATCCTATACATATAACAGACTGTGCACTTGCAGGAGCTGACATAGCAACTGTTCCTTATAAGGTTATTGAGCAGATGGTTCATCACCCATTAACAGATGCAGGTATTGAGAAGTTCCAGAAAGATTATAAGGCAGTATTTGGAGAATAAATGATTTCATCACAGAAAATAACAACGTCAGAGGTTAGAAAGTATAATAAGAACAGAATATTTAAGCTTATATATAACAGCAGTGCAATATCAAGGCAGGAGATTGCGGATACACTTGGATTGTCACTTCCGACAATCAACCAGAATATCAAGCTTTTAAAAGATGCAGGGCTTATAGTTATGGAGGGCAGTTTTGACTCAACAGGAGGAAGAAAAGCCCAGATGATTATGGTAAATGCTGATGCAAGATTCGCTATAAGCGTTAACATCCGTGCTAATGAATTAAAGGTGGCACTTATAGATCTTAATGGAGAGATAAGAAGCCAGAAAAGTGTTGATATTGAATTCAGTCCGGAAAGTGATTATGGAGTTAAGGTATCAGAACTTGTAGATGATATAATAGAGACGAATAATATTAATACTGGTAATATACTTGGCATAGGAATAACTATGCCGGGTATATTCAATAGTGATAATACAATGATAATTTCATCTCCACCACTTAACACAAGAGACTATAAGACTGATAACATTACAAGTCATCTTAAGTATGATTATACTGTACAGAACGATGCAAGAGCCAGTGCATTTGCTGATTACTGGTATTCCCATAAGAATGAAAATGCTCATATGGACGAGTCATATCACGACAAATTCTATCTTATGATTAATGATGGAGTTGGTGGTGCGTGTGTAAGCAATGATAAGATTGTGCAGGGAGAGCATAACAGATATGGTGAATTTGGACATATGACTTTATATCCTGACGGAAGAAAATGTATGTGCGGAAAGAAGGGCTGTGTTGAAAGTTATCTTTCAGCAAGAAATCTTTCATCAGACCTTGGCATACAGATAGATGAATTCTTTAAGAAAGCATCTGAGGGTGATGCACAATGCGTCAAAGTTCTTGATGAATATCTTGATAATCTTACAACAGGAATTAATAATCTGTATGTTATATTTGACAGGGATATAGTAATTGGTGGATTTGTTTCAAGATATCTGTTAGAATATGAAGAGAATATAAGACAAAGACTTATTGATAAATATTCTTTTGATACAGATGGAAGATATTTTTCAATTTCAAGTTGTACATCAGAGAGAACGGATACAGGAGCGGCAATAATGTTTTTGTCTGAATTCATTAATAGTATTTAACAAGAGGGACAGAGGCGAGATGGATAAGAGCGGATTGTATAGGGTCATTAACAATTTAAGAAATACAATTACATTAGAACACTGCGTCATAAGATTTATTATGGCGTGGTGTTTTGTTAGTTTAGTTGAGAGTTTTATAATGAATAGCAGAAGGTATATGATAAACAGCCTGTCATACGTTAAAAATGTTGATATGGTTTCAGTTATTATATGCTCGCTGGTATTAACAATAGTATTATATGCCATATTTGAAAAGCTTCAGGATAATAACAGGCTTAAAGCCTGTATTCTTGAGGGAACTTTATTAACAGGAGTTGTATTGGTATATGCCTGCGTGTGTGTATATGAATATAATGATGTGTATTTTGTGGCTGGAATGACACTTGTTGTACTGGCGGCAGCTGTATATTCATATAGTTATGTGCACAAGATTTACAAGGGATATATTAGTGACAGCACCACTTATAATGCGGATATAAAAGATATAAGTAAAAGAATGTATATCACAGGTGTTGCGATAGTTGCAGGTGTTATGACAGCATTTATAAGTATATGTATGGTGTTCCGTTATCTGTCATTTGGCTCACCTAATTTTGATATGGGACTTTTTTCGCAGATGTTTCACTATATGAAGACGACGGGCAGAATGTTAAATACAAGTGAGAGAGATCATCTTATGTCACATATGTGTGTGCATATATCACCAATGTTTTATACGATACTGCCATTTTATATGCTTGTATCATCACCGGTGACGCTTGAGGTTATGCAGGCAGTAGTCATTGCAATAGCAGTAATTCCACTTTGCAGGCTTGCTGAGTACAAAGGAATGTCAAGACGGGCTGTGTTAATAATATGTATAATATACTGTTTTTATCCGGTTATAAGCGGCGGATGCTTTTATGATATACACGAGAATATGTTTCTTCCAGTGCTTATATTTACATTTCTGCTATATATGGAAAAAGATAATATGACAGGAATATTAATATCTGCAATACTTATATGCCTTGTAAAGGAAGATGCACCGGTATTTCTTATGTTCATGGCCCTTTATATGATAATAGGAAAGAGAATGTATAAAAAAGGATTTATTATACTGATATTATCCATAGTGTATTTTGTCATTGCCTGCAAGATAATTGAGATAATAGGAACGGGCATAATCTCTGACAGATTTAATAATATGATTGCGGAAGGTAATGGTAATATAACAGGAATAATAAAGACGGTTATTAATAATCCAGCGTATATAATTACGCAGATTATGGATAGAAGTAAGATTGCTTATATATTAAAGACACTTGGTGTTCTTTTGTTCATACCATTATGTACAAGAAAGTGGAGCAGATTTATTCTTCTTGGACCTTATATAATGTTTAACCTTATGTCCGATTATGAATATTTCCATAGTATATATTTTCACTATTCATTTGGTTCGGGTGCACTTCTTATATACCTTTTAATTATTAATATATGCGATATGGATATGAGGAAGAAAATGTTAATGCTTCGTATGACAGCTATGGCAGTAGTTATATTTTTTATGGCATTCAATGTATCAAGGCTTGATAATGCGTTTAATTATGTGGACGAGAATAATAAAAGGGTGATTGATACTATGAATGAAGGGCTTGGTACAATTCCTGACGATGCAAGTGTTACAGCGACAACATTTTTATGTGCCAGTTTATCAAAGCATAAGATATTGTATGAATTATATTATACCGACAAACAGACAGAGTATATAGCTTTGGACTTAAGATACAGCGATACTTATTACAATGTCAGCAGTTACCTGAATTCATCACAGTATGAAACTGTATATTATGCAGAAAATGTAATCGCAGTATTCAAAAATAGAGCAACAGGCAATTGATTAAATTGTCAGATTTGTTATAATACATCTATATAATTATGTGAATTGGAGGACAAGTAAGATGATAGCAGAATCAATGAAAGCACTTGTTAAAGGAAGCTCAGTTATCAGAGCGATGTTCGAGGAAGGTAACAGGCTTGCTAAGATATATGGAGCAGAAAATGTATATGATTTTTCGTTAGGCAATCCTAATGTGCCGGCTCCGGACGAAGTTAATGAGGCAATCAAGAATATAGTTGATGAGGAAGAGTCAGTTGTCCTTCACGGATATATGAGCAATTCAGGCTTTGAAGATGTAAGAGAAGCGATTGCACAGTCACTTAATAAGAGATTTGATACACATTTTAATTACACTAATATTGTTATGACAGTTGGTGCGGCAGGTGGTCTTAATACAATACTTAAGACAATTATCAATCCTGGTGATGAGGTGCTTACATTTGCACCATTCTTTGGAGAATATAGGAATTATGTAAGTAATTTTGGTGGAAAGCTTGTTGCAGTATCTCCAGATACAGCTACTTTCCAGCCAAAGTTTGATGAATTTGAGAAGCTTATTAACAAGAATACCAAGGCTGTAATTGTCAACAATCCTAACAACCCAACAGGAGTTGTGTATTCAGAAGATACAATAAAGAAGCTGGCTAAGATTATGGAAGACAAGCAGAAAGAATTAGGCATAGAGATATTCCTTATAGCTGATGAGCCATACAGAGAACTTGCTTATGATGGAGTAGAAGTTCCATATCTTACTAAATATTACAATAATACTATAGTTGGATATTCATACAGCAAGTCATTATCACTTCCAGGTGAGCGTATCGGATATCTTGTGATTCCAGATGAAGCAGCAGATTCAGATGATATGAAGTCAGCCGCTTCTGTAGCAACAAGAATATTAGGATTTGTTAATGCACCATCATTACAGCAGAAGGTCATTGCCAGATGTCTTGATGCCAAGGTTAATATCGAAGCTTATGATAAGAACAGAAAAGCACTTTACGAAGGACTTACAAAGCTTGGTTTTGAATGTATTAAGCCAGAAGGAGCGTTTTATCTCTTTGTCAAATCACCAACAGAAGATGAGAATATTTTCTGTGATACAGCTAAGAAGCACAATATACTTATTGTTCCTGGTTCATCATTTGGCTGTGCTGGTTTTGTAAGGATGGCTTACTGCGTATCATACGATACAATAATTAATTCACTCCCACATTTTGCAGAAGTTGCTAAAGAGATGGGTTTATAAAATCAATATGCGAAAAATGTACGCGGAAATGAGGATTATTAATGAAAGCTTGGGAGAGTAATATAAGAAAGGTTGAACCTTATGTTCCGGGCGAACAGCCTAAGGTTCAGGATGTTATTAAACTTAATACTAATGAGAATCCATATGGACCATCAGAAAATGTCAGAAAAGCAATGGAAGCAATAGATATAGACCGTTGCAGATTATATCCGGATCCTGATGTGACTAAGCTTGTTAAGAGCATTGCAGATTATTATGGAATGGATAATAATCAGGTATTTGTCGGTGTGGGCTCAGATGATGTGTTATCAATGTGTTTCCTTACATTTTTTAATGGAAAGAAGCCGGTATTATTCCCGGATATTACATATTCTTTTTATAGTGTATGGGCTGATCTGTACCGTATACCATATGAGAAGCAGAAGCTTGATGATAATATGAAGATTGTTCCAGAAGACTATTATAAAGAAAATGGCGGTGTAATCTTCCCTAATCCTAATGCTCCAACAGGTCTTTTAATGGATCTTGACAGTGTAAGGGATATTATTGAACATAATAAAGATGTTGTAGTTATAGTTGATGAAGCATATATTGATTTTGGAGGAGTATCAGCTAAGGATTTAGTGAATGAATATGATAATGTACTTGTTGTACAGACATTTTCTAAGTCACGTTCTATGGCGGGTATGAGAATTGGATATGCGTTTGGTTCAAAAGAACTTATAAAGGCACTTAATGATGTGAAATTCTCATTTAATTCATACACAATGAATATGACATCAATTGATATGGGTGTTGCTTCAATCAATGATAAGAAGTATTTTGAGGAATGTGTTGAAAGAATAACAGCTACAAGAGAAAGAACTAAGGAAGAACTTACAAAGCTTGGATTTACGTTCCCAGACTCTAAGGCTAACTTTATATTTGCAACACATAGGAGCGTTCCAGCTAAAGAAATATTTGAAAAGCTTAAGACTTGGAATATATTTGTAAGATATTTTGCCCAGCCAAGGATTGATAATTATTTAAGAATTACAATAGGTACAGATGAGCAGATGGATAAGCTCATAAGTGCTTTATCTGAGATTGTTGGTTAGAGGAGACTTTATGGCAGTACCATTTGAGAATAGAAACTTCCATAAGGAAATGCTAAAGCTTGCAGGACAGCTTCATAAAGAAGGAAAAGTACCAAGATTATTATTACATAGCTGCTGTGCACCTTGCAGTAGTAACTGTATTGAAGTTTTATCGAAGTATTTTATGGTTACGGTATTTTATTATAATCCGAATATATCAAGTGATGAGGAATATAAGAAAAGAGTTGCAGAGCAGATAAGATTTATAAAAGAATTCGATACCCCTAATAAAGTTGAATTCATAGAGGGCGATTATGAACCGGATGTATTCTTTAAGGAAGTTAAGGGACTTGAGAAAGAGCCAGAAGGCGGTAAGCGTTGTTTTAAATGTTATGAATTAAGATTAAGAAAGACAGCAGAACTTGCCAAGGCAGAGGAGTATGATTATTTTACAACAACGCTTACAATCAGCCCGTTAAAGAACAGTGTAAAGCTTAATGAGACAGGTTTAAAGCTTCAGGAAGAATATGGTGTTAATTACCTGCTTTCGGATTTTAAGAAGCAGGAAGGCTATAAGAGGTCTATTGAGCTGTCAAAGGAATATGGCTTATACAGGCAGAATTACTGTGGCTGTGTATATTCAAGACAGCAGACATTGATGAACAAATAAATATATGTACAGTCAGGTGGTGCCACAGTGGTAACGTCTATGATTAGTGATGAATGGTTATATATTTTGACACTGGTGTCATATTATAGTATGTTATCATTAACCAGACAGAGTATAAAGAGTATAATTAAGGAGGAATAATTATGGCTAAGAAGAAATCAGGCATTGTTAAGGCAGTAGTAGGTATTGGTGCGGTAGTAGTTGCTGGTAAAGTTGCATACGAGAAGTATAAGACAACTAAGAGCCGTTATACAAAGGAAGAACAGGATAGTGCAGATCTTGAGGTCCGCAAATATAATGCAATATGTGAGAAGAAGGTTGTTGAAGTAGAAGACGAGGAATTTGTTGGTTGTGAGATAAAGTCAGTAGCTTCTAATACAACTCTTGACCTTGGCCTTGCTGTATTCGAAAAAGATGTATACATTAATTTTGAAAGTGTATGCAGCAATGTCACCATCATTCTTCCAGAGGGTGTTAATGTGGCGTGTGACATAGAAAAGAGAATAGCAGGTGTTCATAATCTTGTAGAAAATGTTGATGAAGAAGGAATTCATACAGTATATGTAATTGGAAAGGCAACATTAAGCAAGGTTGATATTATTCCTGTTAATTTTTATGTGGATGACGATGATGTAGAAGATATATTAGCAGAAGATGATTTTGATGAAGAAGAAGCATTTCCAGAGTCAGGAGATGTAGACGTAAAAGTTATTAACAAGAGCGAGAAAGAGGCTGTGTCAGAAGAAACAGTTAAGTCAGAAGACGGCTTTAAGTCTGCAGATAACGCTGATACTACTGAGGACAACACAGAAACTATTAATCTTGAAGAAGTTAAGTAGTCAGGATAAAGCGTATGAAGTTCAGGGATAAAATGATTGAATATTTTGATAATATTCCAGAAGGTACGGTTGTAGTTGCTAATGCAATGTATGAACAGGGATTTACCAGGATGAGCCACGATGCTTTTTTCAGGTCTATAGAAAGACTGTGCGAGGATGGTTACATTTTAAGAGCTGGAAAAGGAATGTATATTAAGACATCTGATGGTGATAAGAACATAGAAGAATTACTGCTTAATTATTTCTTTGGAGATAATAATGACAGTGGAATGTTTATAGGCTACAGGCTGTATAACAAGTATATGATATCATCTTACAAGGGCGATAAGATAGAGCTGTATTCAACTGTGATAAGAACAAGAACCTGTGAGCTTGGTAATATAATAGTTAAAAGACCAGAGGTTGATCTGGATTTTGAGAATTCCAAAGTGCTTGAGGCTTTAGAGATTTTGCAGAATTATCATAATATCGAGAATTTAGATAAGCTGAAGTTTGCAAGGTATGCCAAGCAGTTTGCATGCAGCTATAATGATGAGGCGGCTGTAAATGTGCTTTTACATATGAAATATAAGAAAAGTACGATAGCTTTTATGAAGAAAATACTTGATATGTATAAGACACCGAATAGTTTACAGCAGTTTTTAAGCTACGCTTCAGATTATAAAATTCCGGCTGTCCAGAGGATAGCAAGATAAATGTATGCATAAAAATACAAAAAAACACTTTACAACAGTAAAGTATATGTATATAATAGCGCTTGAACAATAATAAAAAAGCAGAGTAGGAATATGTGCGTTAAGTGCCATTTGGACAGGGAGTTGCCATTTGGACGAAAAGTTTTCTTGCGATACATAATCCGCATCCCGCTGCTACATACTACGGCGAATAACCTCCTATGTAGAGCGAAGATTACTGCAAAGGAGGTTTTTTTATGTCAATTTTATTAAGAAATTTTGCATTTTCTGCAAAAGAATTCAAGAGCATTAAGTCAATAGTTGCCGCGGCATTATTGATAGCTCTGCACACAGTATTAGCTGTGTTTGTATCAATTCAGGTAACACCAACACTTAGAATTTCAGTATCCTTTCTTGCCAACTGTGCAATAGGATATATGTTTGGTCCTGTTATGGGCTTTGTGTGTGGTGGACTTGGAGATTTGATTCAGTTTGTTATTAAGCCTACAGGTGCATATTTTCCTGGCTGGACAATAAGTGCGGCATTAGCTGGATTTATATATGGTCTGTTCTTTTATGGCTGTAATATGAAGGTAGCTGAAAAGTATGACGAACAGGGTCAGAAGAAAGGTATATTAAGGATTATAGACTTTAAGTTCCTTTTAAGATGTGCAGCGGCACTTACAATTGATACATTACTTGTAAATGTATTACTTGGAACTTACTGGTGCAGTATAATGTATGGAAAGGGCTTCGCATTTTACTTATCAATACGTTTTGCTAAGAATATGATACAGCTTCCAATTAACATTATACTGACATATTATGTATTAGGATTTATTAAATACATTAATAATAAAATTTATGAATAAAAATATGTTGATAAAAGAATATTAATGAACAGTACATCAGCACGGAAAGGAAGAAAGTTATGTCAAAGATAATGATAGCATCAGATATTCACGGTTCTGCATATTATTGCAGATTAATGTTAGACAGATTCAAGGAGGAGAACGCAGAAAGATTAGTTCTTCTTGGAGATATACTCTATCACGGACCAAGAAATGATCTTCCTAAAGAATATGCTCCCAAAGAAGTTATCGCAATGCTTAATCCCCTGCGCAATAAGATAATATGTGTAAGAGGTAATTGTGATACAGAGGTAGATCAGATGGTGCTTGATTTTAATGTGTTATGCGAACAGGCATATGTTAATTTTAATGGCCGTTCAATAGTATTAGCACACGGACACAAGCTTGATGAAAAGAATATTCCGGCGTTAAATGATGGCGATATCCTTTTATGCGGACATACACACGTTCCAAAGTGTGAAAAGAGAGATGGATATATATATATGAACCCAGGTTCAGTATCTATCCCTAAGGAGAACTCAGCTCACAGCTATATGATACTTGATGATAAGTTCTACTGGAAAGACCTTGATGGTAATGTATATATGGAACAGAAATATTAAACTATAACAGCCTTTTAATAATTCTTTATATATTTTTAATTGCTTTTGCAAAAGTATATGATAGAGTATTATTTGATAATAATTATTGAGAAATGTGAAAGGCTGGATTGTTTATGAATGGTTTCAAGGATAAATTTGCAAGATTTATGTATGGAAGATATGGCATGGATCAATTGTCAAGAAATTTATCTTTAATATGTCTTGTGTTACTGGTTATAACAATGTTTAGCAGAAGCAATGTATTATATGCCATAGCACTTGCAGGAATAATATATACATATTTTAGGGTATTTTCGCGTAATATATCTAAAAGAAGCGAAGAGAATGAGAAATACCTGTCTTTCCATTATAAAGTAGTAGGAAAGATTAACAGAATTAAATATAGAATTAAAGACAATAAGACACATAAGATATTTAAGTGTCCAAGTTGTTCACAGAAGATAAGGGTGCCTAGAGGAAAAGGCAGGATAAGTATTAAATGTCCAAAGTGCAGAATAGAATTTATTAAGAAGACCTGATTTAAAGTGTAAAGACTTGAATCAGGTCTTTACTTATATTCTGGTGAATATAATTAATGGAATATAGTGAAAGAATTGCCAGCGGCATTATTGTAGAAGAAAAATGGCAATTATTTATCTATTGTAATGCCGGACGATTTGAATATGAACCAGAAGCTTGAAAATATATTGAATGTATCTTTAGATGCCACAGAAGACGAATTAAGAAAAGCTGACAGCCTTAGTACAGGTTATAACTGGCGTGATAATACATGGGAGATAATAGTTAAATATTCAGGAAGTCTTGAGAGTATACGAAACAGATATAACGTATATATCAAAGAGCTTCTTAATTATTATGCAATTATAGTGGCTGATAAAGCTACAATAGAACTTATATCGCAGGAAGATGTCATAGATTATGTGGAAAAGCCCAAGAGTCTTTATTATCAGATAGAACGCACTAAGACAGCTGCATGCGTAGGAAATGTGAGGGCAGGTGGGGGCATTTTATCAGGAAAAGGTGTTATTGTGGGAGTGATTGATACAGGGATAGATATATATGATAATGCTTTCAGGAATTCTGATGGGACTACAAGAATACTTAACATATATGACCAGACGACAGGTGAGAAATACGATAAACAGTCGATTGATGAGTATATAAGGCTTAATGAGGATTTATCAGGCGGTACATTTTCTTATGATAATGCTCCAGGGGTTGATAACATAATGCATGGAACGGATGTTTCGTATATAGCGGCAGGCAGTTTGGGCGTTGCTTACGAGGCTGATATTATAGCAGTTAAAATGGGATATTCTATTAATAACCAGTTTCCAAGGACAACAAGCCTTATGGATGCAATTGATTATATTATAAGAAAAGCAATTGAATACAGAAAGCCTGTGGCAGTAAATATAAGCTATGGCTGTAATTATGGTGCACATAATGGTAATACGTTATTAGAGAGCTTTATTGATGATATATCCAAAAGCTACAGGTGTGTTATATGTGTAGGGAGTGGCAATGAAGCAGATAAAGCGATACATTTTGGGGGGATTATTAATACCGGACAGGTACAGACAGCGTATCTTAGTGTTGGTGAATATCAGAGTGCTATGGATATCCAGATATGGAAGAATTACTGGGATACAATTGATGTAATGCTAATCAATCCGCGTGGCGAACAGATTGGAATAATAACTGAGGGGAAAATCAACAGGTATGAAACTTACAATACTGAGATTATAACATTGCTTGGTGAACCATCCCCATATAATATATATCAGGAAATATATATTAATCTTATTCCAAAGACTGATTATATTTTATCGGGTATATGGCAGATAGTGCTGATGGCAGGAAATATAAGGGCAGGTGAATATAATATATGGCTTCCTTCAAGTCAGGCACTTGGTTATGCAACAGCATTTAATAATCCTACAGCTGATGGGACGATTACAATACCTGCAACGGCAAGAAACTGTATAGCAGTTGGGGCGTATAATGCATACACGAATTCTTATGCAGCATTTTCGGGACGGGGATTTGATAATAGTATAAGAAATGTTAATGCAGGAGTTAAGCCGGATATCACAGCACCAGGTGTCGATATAAGTATTGCAAGGCAGAGAGGAAATGATATTATATATAGAAATGTTACAGGCACATCTTATGCAGTTCCGGTTGTTACAGGTGCGGCTGCACTTCTTATGCAGTGGGGAATAGTCATGGGCAATGACAGGTTTATGTATGGCGAGAAATTAAAGGCAGCTCTTATTGATGGTTCTAAGCCAGTAGGACTTGCGGGGATTACAGGAAACGATAATCATCCAGACCCGCGTACAGGGTGGGGAGCGGTGTGTCTTATGAATACGCTTAATAAAATTTTATAAATTATCTTGAAATTCATATAAACATTGTGGTATAGTATGTTTATGGAATGAGAAATATAATAAGTTCATTATACTTAAGGCTGTTATATTTAAGAATGGAGGATTTAGATGAAGATATCAACAAAAGGCAGATATGCATTAAGGGTTATGATAGATTTAGCAGAACACGATAATGGCGAATATATAACACTTATGGATATAGCTGAAAGACAAGGAATTTCAGAGAAATATTTAGAATCAATTGTTTCTTTATTAAGCAAGAATGATTTTCTTATATCATTAAGAGGAAAGGGTGGTGGATATAAGCTTTCAAGGCGTCCAGAGGAATACACAGTATTAAGTGTATTACAGTGTACAGAAGGTTCTTTAGCACCTGTTGCCTGTCTTGAGAGTAAGCCTAATAAGTGTCCTAAGCTTGAAGAGTGCAAGACAATTACTATGTGGGAGAATTTTGAGAAGACAATCAATGATTACTTTAACAAGATAACAATAGCAGACCTTATTAATTCTGGTAATGGAATTGATAACTATGTTATTTAATATATATGCCAGAATGTCACTTGAGTGCCAGTCTGGCATATTTTATGTAATAGCAGGCTTTATCTGTTATAGATAATAAATGTCTTGAGGTATTTATTATCTTTCGGACAGGGCTTATCTATGGGGAAAAAAAGCCACCGGCACCGCCGCAGGCACAGCATATGCCAATACATTTTGCAGCAGAAGCAATATCAAAGCCAGAACCCGGATTAATGGCAACAGAGATAACACATAAAATGCAGAAGTATATAATACCATAGAGTATTCCCCATATAAGACGGTTGCATTTTCTTATGTGTCCTAATATAAGTCCACCGGCAAATGTGCTGATACCATAGGCGGCAGTAATACATATGCTTATTATGTTATTGCTAAGTGACATTTTATACATACATATAGATATAATTATCAGTAAAGCAATTGTTATAATATAACCAGCTATTAAGGTCTTTAGTATTCCAATTAATTTGTTCATACAGCATTTCCAATCTATATATATTCTTTACAAGCTTATGTTCATATATTTGATAATATTCATTCAACTTGACATCTGTATTATTAATACTGTAATATATTAGAATATAACACACAAATTAAAGTGTTGTATATAAATATTATTTTATAAAAAGAATGGAGGAATAATTCCTTGGATACGGACAGTTATATTCAACTTATAACTATTATTATTTTATTATTTCTTTCGGCATTTTTCTCGTCAGCTGAGACATCATTTATGACTGTAAGCAAGATGAAAATTCGTTCGCTTATGGATGAGGGCAACAAACGTGCAGCTTTAGTTGCTAAGATTATAGATGATTCTGGAAAGCTGCTAAGTGCCGTACTTATAGGTAATAACATTGTTAATATTTCCTGCTCAGCACTTGTTACTACATTTACAATAAAGGTATGGGGAAGCTATGCGACAGGAATAGCAACTGGTGTTCTTACACTTTTCGTTCTTTTATTCGGAGAAATAACCCCAAAGAATCTTGCTACATATTATTCTGTTAAGCTTACATTATTATATGCACCAATTATATATGGTCTTATGGTTATATTGACACCAGTGATATTTATAGTAGACCATCTTGCTGGCGGAGTATTAAGAATATTTGGTATTAAATCTAATGATAAGAATTCAACTATTACTGAGGAAGAACTTCGTACAATAGTAAAGGTAAGCCATGAAGAAGGAATTATCGAGAAAGATGAAAGACAGATTATTGATAATCTGTTTGACTTTGGAGATACAAGCGTTAAAGACGTTATGATTCCAAGAATTGATATGACAGTTGCAGATGTTAATTCATCTTATGAAGATATAATTACATTATTTAAAAGTACAATGTATACAAGAATACCGATATACGAGAATGATTCAGATAATGTAATCGGCATACTTAATATTAAAGATTTGATAGTCGGTGATAAAAAAGACGAAACCTTTAATATAAGAGATATAATGAGAAAACCATTTTTTACATACGAACATAAGAATACATCTGAGCTGTTTAAAGAAATGCAGCTTAACAGATACAGTATTGCAATTGTTCTTGATGAATACGGACAGATAGCTGGTATGATAACAACTGAGGATTTGCTTGAGGAAATTGTTGGTGAAATCAGAGATGAGTATGATACAGATGAGAAAGACGATATGACTAAGATAAGGGATAATACATATCGAATTAATGCATCGTGCAAGCTTGATGACATTAATAGTGAGCTTGGAACTAAGTTGTACTCACAGGATAATGACTCGCTTGGTGGATTTATATCAGAAAAGCTTGACAGAATACCTAAAGCCGGGGATAAGCTGACAATTGATAATGTATGGCTGTTTGTTGAACGTTCTTCGGTAAACAGGGCAGAGTCAGTTATATTAAAGATACAGCCGGATAATAAAGACACTAATGACAGATAATATAATGAACACCAAAGTGTTAATCTTAAAAGCTCTTTGTGGAACTTTATATGCACTGAAAGGCTGCACAAGAATTGCCAGATATTATAACAAAGTCAGAAAATATCATATCAGAGGCTTAGTACACTGATATGAATATAATTAATATACTTATAGAAGAATGTGATTAAGTAAATGCTTAGTCACATTTTTTGTTGTATATTTTTTTTTCATATTTTGTTGTGTATTCAAGCATTATATAAAAAACGATGCAACATTTTATTTCAAAATGTTGCATCCATTATTAATATCTTATTCTTATTTACATATTCTATATCGTCTATTTTTCATATTACTTTACCCCTTTTTATAAAAAAATTGACTTTTTTAGAAACTTTTTAAAGATTAACTTTTAAAAATACAGAATCTTTATCGTCCTGCTTAATTCCTAAGTATCTTTTAGTTATCTCATAAGATGAATGGTTATAGATATCCATAAGAATTGCAGGTGGTGTTCCACATTTCCAAGCATAATACCCGAAGGTTTTACGCATTGAATGGCAGCTTATTCCGTTTTCAAGATTAAGAATATCAGCCGCGTGTTTGATAATACGGAATGCCTGCGAACGGCTTAATGCAGTATTATTGTATCTCCCTGGGAATATATACCCCTCCCCTGTTACGTCATCAAGGCTCTCCATATACCTAGATAACCCTTTTCTTGTGCTTTTGTTAATTGCTATCCGTGTCTCCTTACCAGTCTTTTTCTCGGTTGTTACGAGATGCTTCCTAAAATGTTTTTCCTTGATGTCATAGACATCTTTCCATCGTAATTCGAGCAAATCACTAATTCTTAATGCTGAATTTACCCCTAAACATATAAGGGCATAGTTTCTTAAGTTGGGCTCATTATCCAGATAAAATCTGCGAAATGCTTCCAGCTCATCAATATTTCTTATCGGTTGTGCTGTGCTCATATTTATACCTCCATTCACCATATAGCATACAACATTTGATGCAACATTTTGAAATAATTTGTTGCATAGACAAGGAGGTTAATGTGCTTAAGCTCACAATCAAACCCGGCGAGTACATCAACATCGGCGATGATGTAAGGGTTATCTATTCGGGAGGCTCAGAAGGGAACATTCATCTTTTAATAGATGCCCCAAGAGAACTCAACATTGTAAGAAGCAAAGTTCTTGCAAGAAATACCGCCAATTCGGACAAGAAAGAGTCCCGCTATATATCTCCATATTATGCGGAACGCGGACTTTCTCCGGAAACACTTTCTAAAATCCGCAGGCTTATAAGGGAAGATAAGAAGATGAATAAGCAGGTTATAGGTAGGAAAGATGACATCAATCAGGATAATATACAGGGTTAGCATGGTAACGCTGTTTATTATATATGCGTATTAACTGTTAAGGCTGATGCCAGCAGTTCTAATACATTCCCGGTAAGGGAGTTGGGAACGGATTCCCAAACAAATATTATATTTACACGGAGGTACATACTATGGTAGTACAACACAATATGTCAGCTATGAATGCTAACAGAATGTTAAGCGGAGTTTCATCTGCACAGTCAAAGTCAACAGAAAAGTTATCATCAGGTTACAGAATTAACCGTGCAGCAGATGATGCAGCAGGACTTTCTATCTCAGAGAAGATGAGAGGACAGATCAGAGGTCTTAATCAGGCTTCAACTAATGCTCAGGATGGTATCTCACTTATCCAGACAGCAGAAGGTGCTTTAAATGAATCACACTCAATCCTTCAGAGAATGAGAGAGCTTTCAGTACAGGCAGCTAACGGAACAGAGACAGATGACGATAGAGAAGCAGTACAGAACGAAATCGAACAGCTTCAGAGTGAGTTAACAAGAATCTCTGATACAACAGAGTTCAACACAATGAAGTTACTTGATGGCTCACAGTCAGGAAGCAAGGTTCAGGTATCTGTAAGCAAGAGTGTTGCTAATAATCTTACCACAAGCGATGCTACTGCCCAGGTTAATGAAATGGCCAATGCTGTGGCTGAAAATGATGGCGGAGATTCAAAGCTTTCAATAACAGTATTAGATAAGAATGGTAATACAACTACTACTGATATTACAGTAACTTATGATAAGGCAGCAGGTACATTTACTGCGAATGGAAAGACTCTTGCAACAAAAGGAACTGCAGGTAATACAGCTGATGCTGAAACAGTTGGAAACGCGTTTAAGGAAGCGTTAGAAGCTACTGATTTTGGAAAGCAGTATGATATTTCGAATAACGCAGGAAAGCTTACATTTACAGCTAAAGAAAAAGGCTCTACATCAGAAGCTATACTTACATCTAACAATGGTAAGACGGCTGAACTTACTAAATCAACTGGTGGAGCTGATGAGTACCAGAAGTTAGGATCTGGAATAGGTGTATACGATGGTTCTGGAAATATAGAGGATAAAATATTCACAGTTAATGGTGAAAAGTTCTTATATGTTACTGATCCAGCTAAGTTAGGTGATGACTATAAGGATGTTAATTATGTAACAGTAACTGGAAATAATGGAGCAATTAATAATGATGGTTCAGACGCAAAGAGCATGGCAGCGTTAATCAATGCTAAGACTGGCATTGCTGCAGAGGCAAATGCTGATAAAACAACTCTTGACTTAAAGCCATCAGCTACAGCTACAGGTAAGGGTATTGAACTTCAGATTGGTGCCAACGAAGGCCAGACAATGAGCTTCACTCTTGATGATATGAGCGCTGACGCACTTGGCGTAGGTAGCGGTAGTGTTGATTTAAGTACACAGGATAAGGCTAAGACAGCTACTACAACTATCGATGCAGCTATCAAGAAGGTATCTAAGGCAAGAGGTCAGATGGGTGCTGTTCAGAACAGACTTGAGCATACAATCAACAACCTTGATACAGCTTCTGAGAACCTTCAGACAGCAGAATCTCGTATCCGTGATACAGATATGGCTGAAGAGATGGTTAACTACAGCAAGAACAGCATCTTAGCTCAGGCTGGACAGTCTATGCTTGCACAGGCTAACCAGGCTAACCAGGGTGTTCTTACACTTCTTCAGTAATCAATTAGCGTATTACTACTAGGTTAATCAAGCTAATATAATAAAGCCTGAATAATCAAAACTTTAAAGTTAGATTATTAAAAATCACATAAAAACAACCCCGCAATATGTTCCATGCACATATGTGGGGTTGTTTTTTTAATAATAATTTTCAACAGCCTTGACAGCTTCATCTTTGGATAGCTGGTAATCTTCAATGAGTTTATTAACAGTGTCATCATCTGATAGGTGCATATCTTTGCATAATTTGATAAAAGCGTTGATGCCTTTCTTTAAGCCTTCTGTAAGTCCAAGCTGTTTACCTTCATTAAGACCAAGCTGTTTACCCTCAGCGATACCCAATTGTCGTCCTTCTTCCTTAACTATTTCAAGATGTCCTTCCTCATCGTATTCATAAATGCTCACAGTAATCACTTCCTCCCTGTGATTTCTAAAAAATTCCGACAATACATTTTCAGCTATACATTTACTTCATATACACACCACCCTTAAGGGTAGTTACCATTAAATCATCTACATTAGTGTAATCCGTGTCATTCAACCCATTATAAAGATCCAGAAGATTATTCTTATCCCTGTATAACAGACAGAATACATTATCTTTATACTGTCTTATAGCCGATGATGTTTTTTTGTTAGTATCCACATTTATTGCTTCTGACGATTTTCTAATAGTACCCTGCTTTATTGCAAATGCAATATAAAAAAGATGAAAAATAAAAAAAGGAAATTATCTGATTTTGTTGAATATCTAAAAAGTAGGCAGTTTTTTGGCGTTTGTATGTGCAATTTTATATTGCACAGAAATGAGGGTGAAGTATGAATATCAGAGAACAGCAGGAGAGCAGAGAACACGAGTATATGAGTCCATATGCCAGCTTCAGTGATGAATCAAGAGGCAGGGATAAGCCAGAGCCACAGTGCGATATACGCACGATTTATCAAAGAGACAGGGATAGAATATTACATAGTAAGTCATTTAGAAGACTGAAGCATAAGACACAGGTATTTCTTGCACCAGAGGGAGATCATTACAGGACAAGACTTACACATACGCTGGAGGTTGCCCAGATAGCAAGAAGTATTTCAAGAGCGTTAAGACTTAACGAAGATTTGACAGAAGCTATTGCACTGGGACACGATCTGGGGCATACGCCATTTGGACACGCGGGCGAAAGAACACTTAATGAGATATGTCCGTTAGGGTTCAGCCATTACAGACAGAGCATAAGAGTTGTTGAATTCTTAGAAAAAGATGGAGCAGGACTTAATCTTACATGGGAAGTAAGAGATGGTATTGTTAATCATAGAACAGCAGGACACCCATCGACGCTTGAAGGAAAGGTAGTAAGGCTTTCAGATAAGATTGCATACATCAATCACGACATAGATGATGCAATAAGGGCAAGAATATTTTCCGAGGACTATATACCTAAGGAATATACAGATGTGTTAGGAACAACTACCAAGAGCAGGCTTAATACGCTTATAAGCGATATAATAAAGTGCAGTATTGACAAGGATGATATTATAATGTCTGATACAGTACATAAGGCGATGACAGATTTAAGACAGTTTATGTTTGACAAATTGTATACCAATCCAGCTGCAAAGAGCGAGGAGATTAAGGTGTGCAAGCTTATAACAGAACTTTATAATTATTATATTGCTAATATTGAGGAACTTCCTGACAATTACAAACGCTTTATATATGAAAGAGGCGAGAAGCCAGAGCGTGTTGTATGCGATTATATAGCAGGAATGAGTGACCAGTATTCTATAAGCAAGTTTGAGAATATATTTGTTCCTAAGGCCTGGAAAGGCTGATGCGCAGAAAATGTATCTGCAAGTAATAACAAGTGCTTTCGGGCATAATAATATATTTGCTTTCATATCTTGGAAAGGCTGGAAAGAAGAGTTAATAATGTATTCAAGTGAAGTAATAGAAGAGGTAATATCAAGAAATGATATAGTTGATGTTATTTCAGGATATATAAAACTAAAGAAAAATGGAAGTTCATATGTTGGGCTTTGTCCATTCCATAATGAGAAGTCGCCATCATTTTCTGTGTCTGGCACGAAGCAGATGTATCACTGCTTTGGCTGTGGAGTTGGAGGAAATGTAATAACATTTGTAATGGAATATGAGAATTATACATTTCCAGAAGCAGTAAAAATGCTTGGAGAACGTGCAGGAATGGAGCTTCCTGAGACAGATTACTCTACAGAGGATAGAAAAGACAGGGATATAAAGACAAGGCTTTTAGAGATTAATAAAATAGCGGCGACTTATTATTATCATCAGTTAAAGTCAGAAGCTGGAAAGTCAGGGCTTGATTACCTTGTAAAGAGAGGTCTGTCAGATAAGACTATCAACAGCTTTGGACTGGGATATGCACCGCAGTCGACGGGTGAGTTGTATCGTATGTTAAAGGATAAAGGTTATGATGATGAGATTCTAAAAGAATCGGGTCTTTTTACATATGAAAAGGGCGTGAGGGATAAGTTCTGGAACAGGGTAATATTTCCTATAATGGATATCAACAATAAGGTTATTGGATTTGGCGGAAGAGTAATGGGAGATGCGAAGCCTAAGTATCTTAATTCGCCAGAGACTAAGCTGTTTGATAAAAGCAAGAATTTGTATGGGCTGAATGCGGCAAGAACAGCAAGAAAGAATAACCTTATAATATGTGAGGGCTATATGGATGTAATATCCCTTCATCAGGCTGGATTTACGCAGGCAGTGGCATCGCTTGGAACGGCGCTGACACCGGGACACGCACGGCTTATGAAAAGGTATACTGACAATGTGCTTATAACTTACGATAGTGATGAGGCAGGTGTGAAAGCTGCATTAAGGGCAATTCCGATACTTAAAGAGGCAGGTTTGTCCACAAGAGTTATTAATATGCGGCCATATAAAGACCCTGATGAATTCATCAAGGCATTAGGTACAGAAAGCTTTCAGGATAGAATTAATAAGGCACAGAACAGCTTTATGTATGAAATTGGAATAATAGAGAAGAATTATAACAGAAGTGATCCTGAGGGCGAAACGTCATTTGAGAAAGAAGTAGCTTCCAGGCTTGTTGTATTTAAGGAAAAGCTTGAGAGGGAGAATTATCTTAAGGCGGTGTGCAGGCAGTATATGATTCCGGAAGACGGAATGAGGGATATGGTCATAAGGTTTGGAAGCAATGAAGGCATTATGGCAAAGCACGACACATATACGGCTAAGGAGAATACTCCTATAAGGAAGAAACGCGAAAATGGCGTAAGACAGGCAGAGAAGATTTTGCTGACGTGGATGATTGAAGATGGTGACATTTATGAGAAGGTCAGTAAGTTTATAAGTCCTGATGATTTTGTAGATCCGGTATTTAAAGATGTAGCAGCTAAGATATATGAACAATACGAGAGTGGGCAGATTAATCCTGCGGCGATTATCAGTTCATATATGGATACAAGTATGCACAATGAAATAGCGGCTATGTTTAGTGCAGAATTAAGTGACTCCCTTAACAAGCTTGAGAGGGAGAAGACGCTTAATGATACAGTTATAAAGGTCAAGAAGAATAGTCTTGATACTAAGCTTGATAATGCTACAGATGCAAGAGCTATGCAGGACATTATCAATCAGCAGATGAAGCTTAATAATATTCATATTAATTTGTAATATATGCGAAAGGTGGACCATTGTAATGGCAGATAAGAAAGAAAACTTAATCGAAGAAGAAGTAAAAGAAACTAAAAAAGCAACAAGAAAGAAGAAATCAGACGAAGATAGTGCTAAGAGCACAGCCAAGAAGCCAAGAAAAGGCAAGGAAGGTGCAGAAGCTGAACTTACAGAAGAAGAAAAAGCACAGGCTATTCAGGAAAAATTTATGGAAAAATGCAGGGGAATACTTGCAATAGCCAAGAAGAAAAAGAATGTCCTTGATTATAAGGAAATTATGAACTATTTTCAGGATACTGATTTTGAAGCAGATAAAATGGAAAAGGTATTTGAATTCCTTGAAGCTTGTAATGTAGATGTTAAGATGAATGATGATGAAGTTGAGGAGGACGATATCCTTCTTGATGATGAGGATGATATAGATATTGAAAAAATCGATTTATCTGTGCCAGATGGTATTGGCCTTGAAGACCCTGTAAGAATGTACTTAAAAGAGATTGGTAAAGTCCCACTTTTAAGTGCAGAGGAAGAGATTGAGTACGCTAAGAGAATGGAACAGGGTGATGAGGAAGCTAAGAAAAGACTTGCCGAGGCTAACTTACGTCTTGTTGTAAGTATTGCAAAACGTTATGTCGGAAGAGGAATGCAGTTCCTTGACCTTATTCAGGAAGGTAACCTCGGTCTTATTAAGGCTGTTGAAAAGTTCGATTACCGTAAGGGATATAAGTTCTCAACATATGCTACATGGTGGATAAGACAGGCTATCACAAGAGCTATTGCTGACCAGGCAAGAACAATCCGTATTCCAGTTCATATGGTAGAAACTATTAACAAGCTTGTAAGAGTACAAAGACAGCTTTTACAGGAATTAGGAAGAGAACCATCTCCAGAGGAGATAGCAGAGACTATGGATATTCCTGTTGAGAGAGTAAGGGAAATCCAGAAGATTTCACAAGAGCCGGTTTCACTTGAAACACCTATCGGTGAAGAGGAAGACAGCCACCTTGGTGACTTTATCCAGGACGATAATGTTCCGGTTCCAGCAGAAGCCGCAGCTTCAACACTTCTTAAGGAACAGCTTGTAGAAGTTCTTGGAACACTTACAGACAGAGAACAGAAAGTATTAAGACTTCGTTTTGGTATGGACGATGGAAGAGCAAGAACTCTTGAAGAAGTTGGTAAAGAATTCAATGTTACAAGAGAGCGTATAAGACAGATTGAAGCTAAGGCATTAAGAAAGTTAAGACATCCAAGCAGAAGTCGCAAGCTTAAGGATTATCTTGACTAATTAACCAGACTATTAAATGGTGTTAATAAGGAAAGCTTATGAACGATATTATTAATATATCTAATAGATTAAAATGTGTTGCAAGTCTTGTTAATAAAGGTGCAAGAGTAGCAGATATCGGCACAGATCATGCATATCTTCCAATATATCTTGTCCAGAATGGAATAAGTAATAAAGTATATGCATGTGATGTAAGAAAAGAACCATTAAGACGTGCACAGCTGCACATTGATGAATATGGACTTTCAGATAAGATAACTACACAGCTTTGTGACGGGCTTAAAGGTATTAATAAAGGTGACGTTGATACAGTAACTATATGCGGTATGGGCGGAAAGCTTATGAAGAGTATATTACAGGCAGGTATAGACAAGCTTGGGTATAATACCCAGCTTGTCTTATCTGCACAGTCAGAATTAAGGGATTTCCGTGCATATCTTTTAGAAGCTGGCATAGATATTAAGTCAGAACATATTCTATTAGAAGACGGAAAATATTACTTTATATTTGACTGTGTATACAACACGCCATATGAACAGCATTTTAATAAAAATGTTGTTGATGCAGATGACATTTATAAAAATGATAATCAGAATAATAATGAAAAGAATAATAATGAAAAGAAGATTACAGCTTACACTGAGGAAGAATTAAGATATGGAAAATACCTTCTTGATAATAAGTCAGAAGTGCTTTATGAGTATCTTAATAAAGAACTTATGAGTTGTAATAATATTAGAGATAATCTTCTTAATAAAGAACAGTCAGTGTCTGTGAAGAATAGAATCAAGGCTATTGATGAAGATATTGCTGTTATTAATAAGGCGTTAGGAAGATGGAAGGAGCAATAAATGCTTTTATCACAGATGGCAGCAGAAGCCGCAAAAGATTACAAATATGATATTATTCTTGCTAATGTCAACGGCAAGCTTACAGAGATATCAGATATGGATATAACGGATGAAAAGGTGGAATTTATTACTGTAGGAGAAACTATGGGTAATGAGGCGTATAAAAGAAGCGTACTTCTTTTAATGCTCAATGCAATACATAAGCTTGATACAGATAATAAAATCAAGAGAGTTACAGTTGAATTCTCTCTTAGCAAAGGTCTTTATTGCGATATAAAGGGTGATTTTGAGATTACAGAAGAATTTCTTAATAAAGTAAAAGAAGTTATGAGAGCTGATGTTAAGAAAAACCTGCCTATTAAGAAGCAGGGAATGAAGACATCAGAGGCTATTAAGCTGTTCAAGAAGTTCGGAATGGAAGATAAGACACAGTTATTCAAATATAGAATTAGTTCTTATGTTAATGTATACAGCATAGAGGGTTATTACGATTACTTCTATGGTTATATGGCAGCTAATACAGGAATATTAAAGACATTTGACATATTCCAGTATGATAAGGGCTTTGTTCTTCAGTTGCCAACTAAGGTGAATCCTGAAACAGTGCCGGAATTTGCACCACAGGCTAAGCTTTTTAATGTACTTATGGAAAGAAGCGAGTGGGCAGATATGCTTGGTGTTGATACAGTTGCATCATTGAATAAGCATATAATAAGCGGGGATATTAATTCACTTATTCTTGTTCAGGAAGCGTTACAGGAGCAGAAGATTGTTGAGATTGTTAATCAGATAAAAGAAAGGGAAGGCGTTAAATTTATTATGATTGCCGGACCATCATCATCGGGCAAGACAACATTTTCACACAGATTATCTATACAGTTAAGAGCAAGTGGATTTAAGCCACACGCAATTGGGGTTGATAATTATTTCGTGGAGAGAGAGCAGACACCTGTTGATGAAAATGGAGAATATAATTTTGAAGATATTCATGCAATAGACATAAAGCTTTTTAATGACCATATGAATGCATTGCTAAGAGGTGAAAAGGTTGAGATACCTCAGTTTAATTTCCTTACAGGAAGGAAAGAATACAATGGTGATTATATACAGCTTGGGGAAGAAGATATTCTTGTTATTGAGGGTATACACTGCCTTAATGATGAATTATCCTACGCACTTCCAGTTGAAAGCAAGTTTAAAATCTATATAAGTGCACTTACACAGCTTAATGTTGACGAGCATAACAGAGTTGCTACAACAGATGGACGTCTTATAAGACGTATGGCAAGGGATTACAGAACAAGAGGAGCTTCTGCCAAGAGAACACTTTCAATGTGGGAGTCGGTTAGAAAAGGTGAAGAAAAGAATATCTTTCCATTTCAGGAAGAAGCAGATGCTATGTTTAATTCGGCTATGGCATATGAGCTATGTATATTAAAGCCAATAGTAGAGCCACTTCTTTTCTCAATAACAGAAGATGACCCGGAATATCAGGAAGCTAAGAGATTACTTAAGTTTCTGGCGTATTTCCTTCCTTGTCAGGCAGATAATGTTCCAATTAATTCTATAATGAGAGAATTTATTGGTGGAGGATGCTTCAGGGTTTAGAAAAAATAGCAAATGTATATACAAATGCTTGCATAGTGTGGCGGAAAATATTATAATTATTATACAGAAGGGAGTGAATATTATGGCACAGATTAGTTTACGTGTAGATGATGAGATAAAGCATAAAGCAGAGAAAACATTAGACGAAATAGGACTAAGTATGTCAACAGCAATTAATATATTCTTAAAAACAGTTGTCAGGGAAAACCGTATTCCTTTTGAACTTACAGCTGACCCATTCTATAGTAAGTATAATATAGAAGAATTGGAAAGACGTGTGGCAAATATACGTTCAGGTAAAAGTACTTTAAAGGAGCACGAATTAATAGAGGAGGATGAGTGAGAAAATTATGGGGAGATGAGGCTTGGGAAGAATATCTTAATTGGCAGACACAGGATAAGAAGACGCTAAAAAAGATAAATAGATTATTGATGGATATTGACAGAAATGGATATCAATGTATAGGAAAGCCAGAGCCTCTTAGTGGCAATTTACAAGGATATTGGAGTGTTAGAATTGATGAGAAGAATAGGATTGTTTTTAGAATAGAAAATAATAATATTGAAATCATACAATGTGGAACGCACTATATGGATAAGTAGAAAATATGGAGTAAAAGAATACTCGGCCACAATCGACTCGGTTGTGACCGAGTATTCTTTTGAAATTAACTTGTAACGAAAACAATAGAAATTGTTATATAGCTATATATAACATATATTATTTCCTAAACGAATTCTTATACTCCCTGGACATTTCAAAAAGTTCATTAACATACCCTGGAGTTTTGTTATCAATATTTTTCTTAATTTCACTTAATATGTCGATATAATCGCCAAGCAGTACGCTTATATCTTCTGAGTTAGAAGCGCATATCTGATCCCACATTTCAGGAGATGAAGCGGCTACCCTTGTCATATCGCGAAAGCTTCCAGCTGCTAACATCTGCATATGCTTGTCGTTGTCATCCTGTTCAGATACAAGCTTTACAAGTGCTGTAGATATGAGGTGTGGAAGGTGGCTTATTGCAGCTACGCTTTTATCGTGAATTGTGTAGTCCATAACAATAGGATTGGCTTTCATATCATACACAAGTGCTTTGAAGCGTTCAAGCTGTTCATTGGTAGTCTTTGATGTTGGAGTGATTACATAGCGTGCATTTTTCATAATTGATGATGAAGAATTACCATAGCCTGTAAGTTCAGAGCCAGCCATAGGGTGGCCGCCTATAAATACATTTTCCATATCAAGCTCTTTAACAGTGTTATGTATTGAAGTCTTAACACTTCCGACATCAGTTATAATACAGCCGCTTTTAACGATATCTTTTAACTGCTTAAGGTAGTCATTCATCGTTATTACCGGTGTGCACAGAATTATAAAATCACAATTAGCAAATCTATCATCAACGCAGTCAAGTACGTCATCAACAACTCCGTCTTCCTTTGCTTTATACACAGGCTCAAGTCTTCTGCTTGTTGCAATTATATTATAATTATTGCCCGATTCCCTGAGTGCGTGCGCTATAGAGCCAGCGATAAGTCCGAAGCCTATAAAACCAACTTTACAATCCATAATATACTTAACCTCGTTTCTTATAATTTAATAATAAATATGATGTTTGTGTGTAATCAAAATCAATCAAAATATAATGATTGTTATAGATTTTAGCACTTTAAAGTGACAGTGTAAAGGCTGAAACTAAATATATTTAAAGTAATTAAACGGCTTTTGATAAAATTTGTCAAAAATGTTCATAAAATAATACGTATAAATTAAGTTATTTCTGATAGCGTTGAATATAATGGTGGACAGTATATATATAATGCTGATATTGTAAATATACTTGTGCTTGGCATAGACAGCAATCTTCTTGTAACGCGGAGGCAGTATCAAGGCTGATGTATAATATACCTATAGACCGCGTGTGTGTATTTAACTGCGAAGCCATAGGTGTGATAAATGATGCTGTTGGTGGTGTTGAAGTTACCATAGAGAACGATTTTACAGATGAGAGTGGAGAAGTTCTCGAACCGGAGTTCTACAAGGGTAACACATTAAAGCTTAATGGAGAGCAGGCGGTTACATTTGTAAGAGAAAGAGATTGCAGTATATTTAAGAGTGCAATGGACAGGGTATCAAGACAGGAACAGTATATAAGCAGTCTTGTAAGCACAGCTAAATCCAAGTTTAAGCGTAACCCGATGATAGCATTATCTATTATTAATAAGCTTAAAGAAAATGACTGCATATATACTGATATATCAGTTTCAGAGCTTATGTATATTGCCCAGCTTGCAGGAAGAACCCATTTTTCTATGGAAGATGTGACAACAATCCCTGGTGAGGTTAAGATGGGAGAAGAATTTGAGGAATACCATACGGATAGTACGGCACTTAAAATAATAGTACTGGAAAATTTCTACACTAAGGTAAAATAACCAAAGTAAAATGATTAAAGTAAAATGATTAATGTAAAATAGCAATGAGAAAAATGACAGAAATACAAAGATATAATGTCAAAGTCAAAGGATTTCCGTAAAAAAGTGGCCGGTTATTGACAAATACTTTCATTGTGATAATATTTGAAAGTGAGTAAATATGTGATTGAAAGCACCGGATTGGTATAACTGGTGCAGGAATGAGGTTTTAAGATGGCTAATACAACAACTTATAATCCCAAGTCTATCGAGCCAAAGTGGCAGAAGTATTGGGAAGAACACGGAACATTTAAAACAGATGTATGGGACTTTTCAAAGCCAAAGTACTATGCACTTGATATGTTTCCTTATCCATCAGGAGTGGGTCTTCATGCAGGTCATCCAGAGGGATATACAGCTACAGATATCACTTCACGTATGAAGAGAATGCAGGGATACAATGTACTTCATCCAATGGGATATGATTCATTTGGACTTCCAGCAGAACAGTATGCTGTAAAGACAGGTAATAACCCTAATGGATTTACAGAAAAGAATATAGAAACATTCACTAAGCAGTTAAAGGAATTGGGTTTTGACTATGACTGGAGCAAGACTTTAGCAACAAGTGATCCTAAGTTCTACAAATGGACACAGTGGATATTCAAGCAGTTATACCTTGACGGCTATGCTAAATATATAGATATGCCAGTTAACTGGTGTGAGGAACTTGGTACAGTTCTTTCTAATGATGAAGTTATTGACGGTAAGTCAGAGCGTGGCGGATACCCTGTTGTAAGAAAGAATATGAAGCAGTGGGTTATCGATCAGGTAGCATTTGCAGATAAGTTACTTGAAGGACTTGAACATATTGACTGGCCAGAATCAACTAAGGAAATGCAGAGACACTGGATAGGCAAGTCAGAAGGTGTAGAGGTTGACTTTAAGATTGATGGTGGTGGAGATTTCTCTATCTTTACTACTTGTATTGAAACTATATATGGTATTACATTTATGGTACTTGCACCAGATGGAGATATCGTTAAGGAGCTTATGCCAAGAATTCAGAACAAGGAAGAGGTAGAAGCTTATATAGCAGAGACAATCAAGAAGAATGATATGGATAGAACAGAGCTTAACAAGACTAAGTCAGGCTGCGTTCTTGAAGGAATATATGCAATTAACCCGGTAAATGGCAAGAAAGTTCCTATATACATAGGTGATTTCGTTCTTGCCAACTATGGTACTGGTGCTGTTATGGCAGTTCCAAGCCACGACCAGAGAGATTTTGAGTACTCAGAGGCACACAATATTCCTAGAATACAGGTTATTGATGGCGCTGATGTATCAGAAAAGGCATTTGAAAAGTATGATTACCTTGGCAAGGGCTGCAAGCTTATCAACTCAGAGGAATTCACAGGCCTTACAGTTGAAGAAGCTAAGGAAGCTATTACTCAGAAGCTTGAAAAAATGGGCGTAGCAAGAAGAAAGGCTAACTACCATTTCAGAGAGTGGATATTTGCAAGACAGAGATACTGGGGTGAACCAGTGCCTATCGTATATCTTGAAGACGGACAGATTCACGTTCTTGATGATGATGAGCTTCCACTTATCTTACCAGAACTTGAAGATTACAAGGGCAAAAATGGACAGGCTCCACTTGAAAATGCAACAGAGTGGAAGCAGTATGAGCATAATGGACTTAAGGGTAAGAGAGAAACTTCAACAATGCCTGGTTCAGCAGGTTCAAGCTGGTATTATATGAGATATATTGACCCAGATAACGATAAGGAACTTTGTGCCCCAGAACTTCTTAAGCACTGGCTTCCAGTTGACCTTTATATCGGTGGACCAGAGCATGCGGTTGGACATCTTATGTACTCAAGAATATGGAACAGATACCTCTACGATAAGGGTATATCACCAGTTGCAGAGCCATTCCAGAAGTTAGTTCATCAGGGTATGATTCTTGGTTCTAACGGTATCAAGATGGGTAAGAGATTTCCAGAGTTCGTTATCAACCCAAGTGATATCGTAAGAGAATATGGTGCTGATACTTTAAGACTTTACGAAATGTTCATGGGTCCTCTTGAAGCTTCTAAGCCTTGGAGCCAGCAGGGTGTTGAAGGTGCAAGAAGATTTATCGGTAAGGTATGGAACTTCTTTACAACTGAAGGCAATGTTGTTGATGAGGATGTTAAGGAACTTGAAAAGGTATATAACCAGACTGTAAAGAAGGTTACAGATGACTTTGAAAAGCTTGGTTTTAACACAGCTATCAGCCAGATGATGATATTTATGAACGCTGCAACTAAGCTTGGCAAGTGCTCAAGAGAATACGCAGAAGGCTTTATAAAGATGTTCTCTTGTATCTGCCCACACGCAGGTGAAGAAATGTGGAGCCGCTTTGGCCATAACGATACAATAGCTTATGAAAGCTGGCCAACATACGATGAGGAAGCCTGCAAGGAAGACACTGTAGAGATTGGTGTTCAGGTAAATGGTAAGGTTAAGGGAACTATTTCTATTGCAGTTGATGAGGCTAAGGAGTCAGTTCTTGAAAAGGCTAAGAAAGCAGTAGAAGGCAAGATTACAGGTAATATAATTAAGGAAATCTATGTACCTGGCAAGATTGTTAATATTGTGGCAAAATAAATTATATTATATATAGTTGGTTTATTACTGAATTATATTTGAAGCATATGGGAAATGATATGTCCCCTTTTTATTGGACAACCAGTAAGGAGAGGGCATATCAAAATTTCTCATATGCCTTTTTGTTGTTGAATTATGCCGTTTTACCCTTCCGGCGGATTGCTCCCAGGCACAATCTGCTTATATATAAGCTCGCAATCCTGTCTTGTAAACTGTATTCCTGCCTGCTTAGCCTTCTGGCTTAATGCAAATATAAGCGGAACGATTTCTTCTTTATTCTTACCTTTGGAAAGCGTTTTGAATTCATTTAAAAGCAGTTGTTTGCGAAAATCATTTTCTGACATATAAATCTCCATTTCTGATTGAGAATAATAATTACAAATATAAATATGTAAGACAAAAGTCATTTATAACAGTTAATTATTATTGGAACTTCCATAATTATTGCCATCATTAAAGTCCAGCTTATCAAGCTGTTTAATATATTCATTGTACATATCCTTCTGCGAAGAATTAAGTATATTATTAATGTTTATATTGTTAAATCCACCAGAGCCAGTGTTATTATTAAAATTACTAAATTCAGAATTATCATTAGAATTATTATTGTTAAATTCATTAGAGCTGGCATTGTTAAAACCGCTTGAATTAACATTATTAAAGCTGTTATCCCCTGAGGCATTATTAAACATATCCATCATACCTAACATATCAGACATTTTGGAAAAGTTCCGGTAAGTGTTTATTAACTGTTCAATGTTGTCTGGGCAGTAAGCCATAATGGTTTTCATAATAGCTTCATTATTTAATATATCATTCAAGGAAGTGTTAGCATTTATTCCTGAGCTATTACTACATGTTTTAAATGTGTTACAGCTATAGGGAGAGTTGTAGAAGCTTAATGTGTGTTTTAATTCATTTGCCCTTATAAGCATAGAGAGCTTTTTTTGCATACCGTATTCCATAAAAGGAATGAGGGCTTTAAATAATTGAAGGTAGTCGGGTAGGGTAAGAATATCAAATTCAGTAACAGGTAATTGTTTCGCCATTCAATCCTCGATTCCTGCGACAAACGCAATATATAATGTGTGTCTAATAGACTTGTTTTAGTATATTCATTAAAATACCAGGATATGAGGCTGTATCCGCAGAATTTAAAATTACGGAATACAGCCTCATTAAATAGACATAAAAGATAATATCAGCAACTGATGTTGATAATTGCTTTTATTCTGCAACTGTATATAAAATGTTATATTTTATAGCAGTTATTAGCAGATATAATCATTGCTGGAAGTCAGCCGCTATTAGCAGCCACAGCCATTGTTGCAGCCACATCCATTGTTACAGCCGCCGAAACCTAATGCATTACCGCCATCGCAGCCACATAAGCATAAAAGGCAGATGAGCCAGATGCAGTTATTGTTGCCACAGCCACAGCCATTGTTGCAGCCGCAGCCATTTCCGTCAAATAGAAGTAAAAGAATTATGAGCCAGATGATGTTGTTGCCACATCCGCAATCTCCACATCCATTACATCCACCACAGTTAGTTGCTGCTAAATCACTCATAAATAATCCTCCGATAAAACATTTACAATACAATAATATGTGGCAGGGCTTGTTTGTGTTACTTATTTTTTTGTGAATATTGCAATATTTTTAAAATTATTATATCATTAGCTTTATGTTGTTATTTAACACATAAGTGACTACAAAGTAGTCTGTTATATAAGAAAATAGTATGTGCCAGTGTACATACTAATCGTGCAGATAATGTCCTTGGTTTGGACATAAGAATGGAGATTAGTGTGAAAAATAAGATTTTTCACACGCAAGATTTGTGCTTACGCACAAACTTGAGATGCGCAAAAGACAGCGCAAGAATGGAGATTATTATGAAAATATCAGTAATTATCCCATCACTTAACCCTGATGATAAGCTTGTAAGTGTTGTTGATTCACTTGTTAAGAAGGGATTCGAAGATATTATAATTGTCAATGACGGAAGTGATTCGGCACATTTATGGCCATTTGAGAAAGTTGGCAGTTACAGCCAGTGTACAATACTTACCCACGAGGTTAATAAGGGTAAGGGCAGAGGTTTAAAGACGGCATTTGAATACTGCCTTAAGAACAGACAGGGATATGATGGCGTTGTAACAGTAGATGGAGATAACCAGCATAGGGCAGATGATATATATAACTGTTGTGAGGCTATGGTAAAGAATGACAAGGTTGTTCTCGGAGTAAGACGTTTTGATGGAGAAGATGTTCCATTTAAGAGCCGGTTTGGTAACAATATGACAAGTATGGTATTCAAAGTTATGTGTGGACTTAATATTTCTGATACACAGACTGGTTTGAGGGCTATTCCATACCGTTATCTTGATACATTTTGTAATATTGAGGGCGAGAGATTCGAGTATGAAACAACTATGCTGCTTGAATTTAAGAAGTCGGATATTCAATTTATGGAAGTGCCAATTGAGACAGTGTATATAGAAGATAATGCATCAACACATTTTAATCCGGTTAAGGACTCAATAAAGATATATAAGGTTATATTCAAGTATTCATTTTCACCAACAGTTGTTAAATATATATTAAGCTCATTGGCATCGTGGGTTATAGATAATTTAATATTTAATTTACTTGAATTTTTTCTTTTTGCGTTTACAATATCAATAAGACTGTTATTTAGTACGGTAGCCGCAAGAATTATATCGTCAATATTTAATTTCACGATGAACAGACGTCTTGTGTTTAAATCAGACAAAGATGTCAAGTCATCTATGGTCAGATATTACATATTATGGGCGTGTCAGCTTATGGCATCATATCTTCTTGTATACATCTTTACAAGATTATTAGTGCTTGGCAGTGTGGCTGTCGCATTTACAAAGATAATTGTTGATTTATGCTTATTTGTAATAAGCTACAACATACAGAAAAAATGGGTGTTTAAATAATCAGACACGGATTACACCAATAGAAATGAGGATAATAATGAAGAATAACGTACTTAAGTGGCTTGGAAGAGTTGGAGCTACATTTTTAACTACTATCGTAATTCTTGTAGCAGGTCTTTATCTTGTTATGGCTATGCTTGCGTGGGGACCTTCTACATTTGCTAAGAAGCAGTTTATATTATCGCTTCAGGAGACAGGAGAGCTTGGTTTTATGGCTAACTGGTTCTGTTCACAGGAAGAGATTGATATGATTAAAGAGGAGAATTCAGTTAAGGATACTACAGATATAACTGATTCAAGCCTTGTTGTAATCGGACAGGATTCATCTAGTGATGAAGAAGACCTTTATGTTGTTGATGTAAAGGCTGGAACATATAGCGGTAAGCTTATGATTGTCAAAGATCCTTCAAGATTATTTGTAGGAACAGTACCAGAATTCAAGCTTGAAAAGGGCTGGACAGTTGCTGAGATAGCACAGAGATATGATGCACTAGCAGGTATCAATGGTGGAGAATTCGTTGACTCAACACCACAGACAGCTATGCCAATCGGACTTGTTATGGTAGATGGTAATATATTAAAGGGTGATTCATCTACAATGTACCACGTTACAGGAATAACATTTGATAATAAGCTTGTAATGGGGAATATGACATCAGCTAAAGCTGTAGAACTTGGAATAAGAGATTGTGTCAATGTAAGCAGTGATATAGGCCCATTTCTTATAATTAATGGTGAACCACAGGACGTTGATGGTGTTGGTGGAGGACTTAATCCACGAACAGCGATAGGACAGAGAGCTGACGGAGCTATCCTTCTTCTTGTTGTAGACGGAAGACAGGCTACAAGCCTTGGTGCATCGTTCTCAGATTTACAGGATATTATGCTTCAGTACGGTGCTGTAAATGCATCAGCTATGGATGGTGGTACATCAACACAGATGTATTATAATGGTGAGGTTATTAATAAGCCATATTCACCAACAGGACCAAGAACACTTCCAACAGCATTTTTGATTAAATAATTACACGGAGATGAGAAGAATGTCAGAGAATAATAATAATGGAAAGAAGAATTTTTTTAAGAGATTATCAGGATTTAAGAAGTTTCTTGTGATATATGCCTCTGTGCTGGTAGTAATTATTGCTGTTGCGTTAGTACTTTTATACGGGTTATTAAAGGATTACGAGGCGGGCAGGCCAGCCAATACTATGGATAAGCTTGTATCACATATTGAAGCAGGGAATGTAGGCAAATGGATTAAGGATGCAGGTATCCTTGGAGAGTTCGAGACAGAAGATATTGTATCAGATTATTTTAAGGATACATTTGCTGATAAGGAAGTAAGCTATAAGAAGAAGGCAGGAGAATATACAGAGAACAATCCGGTATATATTCTTTATGCTGATGATAAGAAGATAGCCAATGTTACTCTTACAGAGAAGAAAAAGAACGCTCATAAGTTCACAGAGTGGAAGTTAGCTTCTATAGATTTTAATGTAGATTCTAAGACTAAGAATGCAGAACATTCAGTTAAAATTACAGCACCTAAGAATAGTGAAGTGACAATTAACGGAGTTAAGGTATCATCTGATTATATTACAGGTGAGGCAGATGTAAGCCTTTGCAAGCACGTTGGAGATTATGTTACTACACCAGTTGATGATGTATACAATATTAATGGAATGTTTGCCAAGCCAGAGATTAAGGTTACATATAATGGCAAAGAGCTTGATACTGAATATGTTAAAGATGGATATGAGGCATATTATCCATCAGATGATGAGCTTCTTTCAAGCGAGAAGAGCCATATATTAACAGTTGCTGAGAATTACGGCAAATATATGATTAACAGAGGAAGCTTAAGTACTCTTTCAAGCTATATGATTGGTAATGCCAAGGAATATATGAGTGATATTCCGGCTATCGATGTATATCTGATAGGAAGAACTTTTACATATGATATTACTGACGAGAATGTAAGTAACTTTAGAAAATATTCAGATGACTGTTATTCGTGTGATGTAGATTACAATCTTAATGTAAAATGGTCATCAGGAAGTACAACATACAATATTTCTTTAACATATGTGTTTGTTAAGCAGAATGACAAGTGGATGTTAGCTGATTTTTCTATAAGATAATTATAGATAAGATAATTATAAACAACAGACATATATAGCAGGAAATAACAATGCGCTGTCAGCGCAGGAATGGAGAAAGTTATGTCACAGGATAATAAGCGCAATTTTATATTACATGGTTCCATACTTGCTATGGCTGGAATTTTTGTAAGAATAATTGGAATGGTTTATAGAATTCCGGTGCTTAATATAATTGGAAGTGAAGGTAATGGTATATATGTAACGGCATATAATGTATATAACATAATACTTGTGCTGTCATCATATGGACTTCCGATGGCTGTTTCAAAGCTGATTTCTGCAAGGTTTACTAAAAGAAGATATAAGAATGCGGCGAAGGTATTAAGATGTTCGCTGACAGTTGGTGCGTTTACTGGTGGTGTTGCGGCACTGCTTGTATACTTTGGTGCTGATTTTATAGAAAATGTTATATATGGAGGGGGTGTACCTGGTCTTGCAATACCATTAAGAGTATTAGCCCCAACCATATTTATAGTTGCATTATTAGGTGTATTAAGAGGTTTCTTTCAGGGACAGGGAACTATGATTCCAACGGCTGTTTCACAGATTATAGAACAGCTTGTCAATGCAGGTGTTAGTATAGCTGCAGGTTATATGCTTATGAAAGCATACAGTAGTGCTTCTAATGCTTCTGCTTATGGAGCGGCAGGAAGTACACTTGGTACAGCTATGGGTGCTCTTACTGCACTTGTATTCTTTATATTTCTATATCTTATATACAGACCTACATTTATGCGTATGGTTGCTAAAGATAAGAGTGTTACAAGGCAGGATACTAACAGGTACATTTATAAGACAATTATAATTACAATGGTTCCTATTATATTAAGCCAGACGTTTTATCAGATTAGTGCCTTAATAGATGATGTAATGTTTAGTAATATAATGATGACAAGAAATATATCGAAAAATATATCAATGGATCTTGGTAACTTTGGTTCAAGTTATACACTGCTTATAAGTATACCGCAGGGTATAGCGACAGCGTTATCAGCCTCGATGCTTCCAAGTATTGTAGCATCTTATACAGAAGATGATTATGACAGTATATATTCAAAGATAACAAAGACTCTTAAGACTAATATGTTTATAGCGGTACCATCATTTGTTGGATTTTTTGTGATAGGCGAGCCTATTATTAAACTGCTATTTTCAAGATATGACAGCGTGCAGGGTGGGCTTATGTTAAAAATAGGTGCTATAGCCATTGTATTTTATACATTATCAACAGTTACAAGCTCAGCACTTCAGGCGGTTGACAGAGTTAAGACTCCTATGATTAATTCATTTATATCATTAGTTGTCCATATAATACTTGTGCTTGTATTGCTGGAATTTACTAATCTTGGTATATTCTCACTTGTAATAGGTAATGCTTCATTCCCTGTTATTATATTTGTGCTTAATCTTATAGCACTTTATAAAGATGAGGGATACAGGCTTCCTGTTATATCAATATTTGCAAAGCCGGTTATATGTTCAGCATTAATGGGTATATGTACACTTTTGACATATAATATAATTAATAATATTACAATGTCTAATACAATATCAGTGCTTGCGGCATTGTGTGTTGCGGCACTCACATATTTTGGACCATATGTTCTTCTGATGAAGAAGTTTAAAGATGTATTCTGATAAATGGTATTATTACAAAACAGTCTGGATATATCAGAGAGTGCAAAGCACGGAACAATTCGTAGGTATCATAGTTGGGGGCTTTTGACCACAACATCATATAATCAGGAAAGAGAGGAAATAAAGTGCAGGATAAGTTTACAGATAAAGCCAAAAAAGTATTGGAACAGGCTGCATTTGCTGCTGCGGTTAATGGACACAGCTATATTGGGTCTGAACATTTGCTTTTAGGACTTATACAGGTTGAAGACAGCCTTGCATACGAGGTTTTACAGAACAATGATGTAACAGAAACTAAAGTGCTTAATCTTATATATCAGCTTATTGCACCGGATAATGCGGTAAGTGTTAAAGAACCGGCAGGCTATACTCCAAGAGTCCGTAAGATTCTTACTAACTCAATAGAGGAAGCTGCAAGATTTAAAGCTGATAAAGTAGGTACAGAACATATTCTTATTGCCATTATGAAGGAAACTGAAAGTGTTGCCTCAAGACTTCTTAATACAATGGGTGTATCAATTAAGAAGATATATACAGAGTTATTAGAGGGAATGGGCGAAGATGTATCACGTCTTAAAGAAGATTTTCAGAATGGCAGAATTAAGGCTAAGGATAAAAAGGCAACAACTATGTTAGACCAGTACAGCAGGGATTTAACAGAGCTTGCCCGTAATAAAAAGCTTGACCCTGTTATAGGCAGGGAAGAGGAAATCCAGAGAGTTATCCAGATATTATCAAGAAGAACAAAGAATAATCCGTGCCTTATCGGCGAGCCCGGTGTAGGTAAGACCGCAGTTGTTGAGGGTCTTGCATTAAGAATAGTTGAAGGCGAAGTTCCATCAACTATTAAGGATAAGAGATTAGTAACACTTGATTTATCAGGTATGGTGGCTGGTTCTAAATACAGAGGTGAATTTGAAGAAAGAATTAAAAGGGTAATTGCAGAAGTAAGAAATGCAGGCAACATTTTATTATTCTTAGATGAAATTCACACAATTATTGGTGCTGGTGGTGCAGAAGGAGCCATAGATGCTTCTAACATTCTTAAGCCATCGCTTGCAAGAGGAGAGATCCAGCTTATAGGTGCTACAACTTTAGAAGAATACAGAAAGCATATAGAAAAAGATGCGGCATTAGAAAGAAGATTTCAGCCAGTTAAGGTGGAAGAACCAACAGAAGATGAGGCAATTGATATACTTATGGGGCTTAGACCTAAGTATGAGGAACATCATAATGTAGTTATTACAGATGATGCTGTAAGAGCGGCGGTTAAGCTTTCTAAGAGATATATTAATGACAGATTTCTTCCAGATAAGGCAATTGACCTTATAGATGAGGCTTCTTCAAGAACAAGGCTTGAAGCATTTGTTGTGCCAAAGGATATCAAGAAGCTTGAAACACAGATAGATGAACTTTCAGTTAAGAAAGAGCAGGCTATTAAGTCAGAGAAGTATGATGAAGCGGCAGAGCTTAAGAAACAGCAGACAAGAAAGAAGAACAGGCTTGAGAAGCTTCGCACAAGCTGGCAGGAGAGCATAGATGGCAGTGACCTTACTGTTGATGAAGAACAGATAGCAAAGACAGTGTCTATGTGGACTAAGATTCCGGTTGCCAAGATAGCAGAAGCTGAATCAGAGAAGCTTATGAATTTGGAGAAAATGCTTCATAACAGGGTTATAGGACAGGATGAGGCAGTTACAGCAGTAGCTAAGGCTATAAGACGAGGCAGGGTAGGTTTAAAAGACCCTAACAGGCCAATAGGCTCATTCTTATTCTTAGGGCCTACAGGTGTAGGTAAGACAGAACTTTCAAAGGCACTTGCTGACTGTATGTTTGGAACGGATAATTCCCTTATAAGAGTTGATATGTCTGAGTATATGGAAAAGCATACGGTGTCTAAGCTTATTGGCTCACCTCCGGGATATGTAGGATATGATGAGGGTGGACAGTTAAGTGAGAAAGTAAGAAGAAATCCTTATTCGGTTGTACTTTTTGATGAGGTTGAAAAAGCCCATCCTGATGTATTCAATGTACTTTTACAGGTGCTTGATGATGGGCATATAACAGATTCAACAGGCAGGGTTGTAGACTTTAAGAATACAGTTATTATTATGACTTCCAATGCAGGTGCGGAGAATATTGTAGCACCTAAATCTTTAGGATTTACTTCGGAAACATCAGAGGAAAAAGAGCACGAAGATATGAAGAGCAAAGTAATGGAAGAAGTTAAGCGAATATTCCGTCCGGAATTCATTAACAGAATTGATGACATAATTGTATTCCATATGCTTAAGAAAGAACAGATTGGACAGATTGTTGATATTATGATGAGAACCGTTAATAACAGAATTATGGAGCAGATGAGTCTTTCGGTTGAACTTGATGATGAGGCTAAGGCTTATATTGTTGATAAGGGCTACGATTCTAAATATGGAGCACGTCCATTAAGAAGAACAATACAGAATGAAATAGAAGATGTTATGGCAGAGAAGATACTTGAAGGCAGTATAAAGGCTGGCAACAAAGTATTGGTAACAGTTAGGGACGGTAAACTGAACTTTAGCTGCAAACGAGGTCATAATAGAAATATTCACAAATAATACTACTAAAATACTAGCGTCATTGTACATTATGTTGTATAATGTGTGTATAGATATTCGTAATAAAACATAGGAGGACAATAATATGCCAGTAATTAATGAGTTAATTCGTTCAGAGAAGGATGGAACTCTTAGCTTTGGTAATTATAAGCTGGATACTAAGTCAAAGTTATCAGATTTTGAACATTGTGGAGATTCTTACAAGGTAAAGACATTTAAGGAGATTACAAAGCTCGAACGCAATGGTTCATTTGTATATGAATCTGTTCCTGGAACAGCTGTTATGAATTTTAAGGCTGCAGATACAGGCTTATCATTTACAGTGGAAGGAAGCGATGATGCACAGATAACAGTTGAGCTTGAAGAAGGCGCTTCTTATAATGTAACAATCAATGGAGTATCTGAGGGAACTATGGCTACTAATATGGGCGGCAAGATTGTACTTTCAGTAAGCCTTGAAGAAGGTAAGAGTGTTAGTGTAGAAGTTGTTAAAGCATAATAATACTACAATCTTTAACATTAACAGGTGTCATAATTGTAAATTTTAATAAATGCTGTGCCTGGCATAAAGTCATATATAGACCAATGCGGGGTGCAGCTTTTTTATATTTGGTATCAGAAAGAGAGGAGAAGAGAAGTGGCAAAAGCAAAGAATACGGCATTTTTTTGCAGTGAGTGTGGATATGAGTCAGCAAAATGGTTCGGGCAGTGTCCGGCGTGCAAGGCGTGGAATACATTTGTTGAAGAACCAATAGCATCTAAGTTATCGGCTAAGGGTATATCAGCAGTCAGGAAAGAAAGCACCTATAAGGACAACCATCCGGTGAGCTTAAAAGAGATTAATTCTGAAGAGAAGGAGAGAACATCAACAGGAATAGGCGAACTTGACAGAGTTCTTGGTGGTGGAATTGTGCAGGGTTCACTGGTGCTTGTAGGTGGAGATCCCGGTATTGGAAAGTCAACACTTTTGTTACAGATGTGCTATTACCTATCAGATGCAGGCAATAAGGTGCTGTATATATCTGGAGAGGAGTCATTAAGACAGATTAAGATAAGAGCTGAAAGGATAGGTGAATGTAACGATAACCTTAAGACGTTCTGCGAGACTAATCTTGATATTATAGAAGAGGTTCTGAAAAAAGAAATGCCACAGGTGGTTATAATTGACTCTATACAGACTATGTACAGGGAAGAAATATCTGCGGCACCGGGAAGCGTGTCACAGGTAAGGGAAAGTACATCTATTCTTATGCAGTTAGCCAAGGGACTTAATATAACGATATTTATTGTAGGACACGTTACCAAGGAAGGTGTTGTTGCAGGGCCAAGAGTACTTGAGCATATGGTTGATACAGTGCTTTATTTTGAAGGGGACAGATATGCTTCATACAGAATATTAAGAAGTGTAAAGAACAGATTTGGGTCTACCAATGAAATTGGGGTGTTCGAGATGAGGCAGGACGGTTTAAGTGAGGTCGCCAATCCATCGGAGTATATGTTGTCTGGAAGACCAGAGGGGGCGTCAGGCTCAGTTGTAGTATGTCTTATTGAAGGCACGCGACCTCTTATGGTTGAGGTTCAGGCACTTGTGTGTGACTCTAACTTTGGTATGCCAAGGCGTACTGCTGCAGGAACGGATTATAACAGGGTTAATCTGTTGATGGCAGTCCTTGAAAAAAGGGCGGGAATGAGAATGTCCTCAAGCGATGCCTATCTTAATGTGGCAGGTGGAATAAAGGTATCTGAACCAGCACTTGATTTAGGGATAGTTATAGCACTTGTCAGTAGTTTTAAGAATAAAGAAGTTGACAGCAGGACAGTTATATTTGGTGAAGTCGGATTGTCAGGCGAGGTAAGAGCCGTAACACAAGCACAGCAGAGGGTGAATGAAGCTGTTAAGCTAGGGTTCACAACCTGCATATTACCATATGTATGCTTGAAAAATATTAAAAATAATGATAAAATTAATCTTATTGGTATACATAATGTTAACGAAGCAATTGACTTAATATAAATATACAAGAATAATATACATATTTGGAGGAAGAATATGGATAACAGTAAATTAGTAAGCGACCTGTCAGGAATTCTTGAAGGATTGGATTCATCACAGGAGCAGTTAGAAAAAGATGCTTTTGATGTAATTAATTCATCAGATACATCACTTAATCTCGTGAAAGAAAGTATATCAAGTGTTGAGGAAATTCTTAAGATGATAACTGAACTTAATGAGATAGCAGAAGAATCAGCGGCAAGAATTAAGGAACTTGAAAAGCTTTCTAAAGACATTGAACAGTTTGCAAGTGTTATAGCATCAATATCAAGCAGAACCAATATACTTTCGCTTAATGCTTCTATTGAGGCTGCAAGAGCAGGTGAGCACGGAAGAGGCTTTGCAGTTGTTGCAAGTGAGGTAAGGAATCTTGCTGCACAGTCGGCCAAGTCATCAAAGGAGATTACAGATACAATCAATATGGTACAGCAGTCAGTTGATAAGACAGTTGGCTCTATGAAGAACATATATGAGAATTCTAATCAGCAGAAAGAAAAGGCAGATGAGATTGGTAATGTGCTTAATAAAGTTGTAGATGCGGCATACACTGCTAATGAGGTTGCAAGAAATATCGAGAACGAAATTGCATATCAGAGAGAGATTACAGATAAGGCTAAGAATGCTTTGATGTAGCTATATTCGGGTAAGCGGATTTTTTATTTACATATTATTATATGAGGGAGGATTAATATATGTATCAGTGTCCGGGTTGTGGTGGAAGGTTAGTCTTTGACATACCATCACAGCAGTTGATGTGCGACCATTGCAGTACGAAGTATGACCCATATGCAATCAGTAAGGAACAGGATGCGGAGGAAAGTCAGGAATATGATGTTACTGTATTCAAATGTCCGAACTGTGGTGGAGAGATATTAAGTACTGATAATACTGCAGCTAATTTTTGCAGCTTTTGTGGAGCATCAACAATTCTGACAAGCAGAGTATCAAAACAGCAAAGACCAGGATATATAATACCGTTTTCCAAGACTAAGGAAGATTGTAAGCAGGCTTATAAGAAAATGGTACGCCACGCGTGGTTTGCCCCTAAGGAATTAAAAGATGAGAAGTTTATAGATGGTTTCAGAGGTATATATATGCCTTATTGGACGTATTATATAACCCAGAAAGGACCAATGTGCCTAAGCGGTTCTAAAAGCCATAGACGGGGAGATTACATTTATACAGACTATTATGATATAACTGGCGATTTGGATTGCCAGTATAAGGGTCTGTCATATGATGCTTCATCGTCATTTGATGACAGTATAAGTGAGGCGATAGCACCATATGACGTTAAGAATATGAATCCATTTACTCCATCAATGCTTAGTGGATTCTATGCAGATACAGCAGATGTTGCACCGGATGTATACAGGGCTGATGCGAAAAATGTAGCTGTTGACGAGACATATTCCTATGTCAAAAGGTCAGCACATCTTGGGTCAGTGCAACTTGATAATTATCAGGGGGATATTGAGAGAAGACTTTCGACAAAGGTAGTAGCACAGGATAGAACAATGTTTCCGGTGTGGTTCTTATCATACCGTAATAAAGACAGAGTTGCATATGCGACAGTTAATGGACAGACAGGGAAGGTGGCAGCAGATCTGCCAGTATCACTTATGAGGTATTTTATAGGTTCGGTTATTCTTGCAATACCTATATTTTTAATGCTTAACAGTTCATTTACATTAAGACCTAAGACTACATTGGGGATTGCATCGATTATAGCGTTATTTACAATAATTCTTTATGTATTAGAATTAAAGAAAATATACAAGAAAGACCAGCAGTTAGATGACAAGGGCAGAATGTATGCAGGTTCAGCTATTAATGCCAATGAATCACCAGGGGCAAGGCGTAAGCGTGAAGAACAGCTTGCAGGCGATATAGCTGATGTTATAGACAAAGGCAGGCGTGAAGCAAGGTCATATGGACGTAAGAATAAAAGAAGAACAACAAGAACTAATATGGCAGTGGTAACTATGATAATTTCATTGGTGTGTTGTGTATTTCCTATGTTGTATGTCTATCTTCAGATGATGTCTATATTCTATGGCTCTGGAGATATTGGGGCGGGATTTTCTATAAGTGTTATATGTCTTATAACAGGTATAGTGCTTACTCTTGTTAATCATAAAACGTTTAAAATGATAACTAATAAGAAGATATCAGGTAATATAGGTTCACTTGCAGCGATGGCAATAGCCTCCATAGTGCTGTGGATTAATCCTGTATCGGATCTATATTACTATGGTGCTGTTATAGCTGAATTAATTGCAATAATGTATACTATTATGGATTTAATCAGATATTACAATGTTCTTGCAACTAGAAAGCTTCCACAGTTTGATAATTATAGTGGAGGTGATGATAATGCATAATAGAAGTATTATATGTGCTATAGATAGAAAATATACTGTTAAAGACATACATAGATGTATTCACGCAGTTATGGCGTTAACAGCAGTTGTTCTATTGCTATTAGTATTTGCGGTTTCTTCTTTACTACAGGTAAAAGCTGATGAAGAGAAGTATCAATATAATAATGTTGATACAGGATATGAGGCTGTTATAGAAGATGACGCAGACATTATAGATGAGAGTAATTATTCTTCATTGTTAGACATTATGAAACAGATAACAGTGTATGGTAATGTAATGTTAAAGACTATAGATACCAACAGCACCACTACTGAAAGTTATGTAAGAAGCCTGTACAGGGAAAAATATGGCACTGATAGTGGGACGATATTTATAATTGATATGTATAACCGTAATATCTGGATACATAGCAATGGTAAGATATACAGTACAGTTACAAGCTCATACGCAGATACAATAACTGATAATGTATACAGATATGCTTCATCAAAAGACTATTATATGTGTGCATATAAGGTATATGAGCAGGAACTTGCACTTCTTAAAGGCAGAAGAATATCACAACCAATGAAGTATATAAGCAATGCACTTCTTGCTGTTGTAGCGGCATTAATTATTAATTATGGAATTGTAAGACTATATTTAAGGAAGAAGGCACCATCAAGAAAAGATATAATGAAAGGTATTTTTGTCAATAAGGCGTTTGATAACTGTAAGGTCAACTTTACATATCAGAGCAAGATTTATTCACCTAGAGATACCGACTCGGGCAGCAGTTCATCCGGCGGTGGTGGTTCGTCAGGAGGCTCATCTGGCGGCTCGTCAGGTGGAGGCGGCGGTGGCGGTGGCGGAGGCCATAGCTTCTAAATTATATGAAAATGCTATAATGAATTTACTGGTTCTAAACCTTACCTCAAAGTAAAGTTTAGAACCAATTTAGTTTATCAGGAAAGGGTTTGCGATGGATGGGAATATCTGTTGTAAGTCCTTTTTTATTTAATTAATAAATCTAAAAATTTAGAAATGATGAAATATTGTCTGCATTTATTTTTGTCTGCCTTTATTTTTGTTTGGTTTTATTTTTGTCTGGCTTATAGGACAAAATGTGTTGATAGTAACCGCTCTCAGCCCTTGAAATTAAATGGCTGAGGGCGGTTGGCGGTTTAATCCTTTTTAAAATAACTTTGAGGATAGACAAAACGTGTTGATAAAAATACCTGTAATCCCTTGCAAGTCATTTTGTGTATTTTCTATGATTAGCTTATTTATGGTTGTAATATTGAAATGATGTAAGGTTGAAAAAGCTTTCTGACTTTTACATCTTGAATTTCATTGAACATATAAGAGTTCAAAAGACTATATTTTTATAAAATTCTGGATATATAAATTGATAATCTGATGTAGCTGAAAGATTAAAAAGCATTGTTTTGACAAAAATAAATAGGAAAAATTTGAAAATTTTTAAGGGTTTAAGAACAAAAAAATAATGGGAATGAAAGAAAAATGACATTAGAATATCAAAAAATGCCAAAAAATAAGAAAAAAATTCAAATATGCGCAATGCCAACAAAGCAAGTAAATAAGCGGATTTGGCAGCTTTTTTAATTAACCATAAAAAGAAAATGCAAAAAAATTGAAAAAAGTTGTTGACATATGGGAGGGGTGGTGCTATTATAATCAAGTCGCCACGAGAGATGAGCGACACGAAAGCTTCTCAAACACAGATAAATACTGAACTTGAGAGCAATGAACTTTGATAAC